>Ga0310786_10000705_pt1 | contig 53636 bp, 94 predicted proteins | sample AusTroGonzalo_MG_FD_203881 | JGI IMG/M metagenome (GOLD analysis project Ga0310786, IMG submission 203881) | Bovine rumen microbial communities from tropical cattle in Woodstock, Queensland, Australia - Gonzalo_03 (v2) (version 2) | ecosystem: Host-associated > Mammals > Digestive system >...
TTGACAATGATCTGTTCAACTGGAAGAGAGACGGTGGATGGATGGGCATAACTGGACTGCCTGGCTCATATGTGCATGAGCGCAGAAGCTAGATTGCTGAGAAGATGATTGAAGACAATGGAATGATCATGGGCATGTGGCAGTCATACTACAAGCAGATGTCAACATTTGAAGAGCAGCGCTACTACCGCTGGGAGTATGACACAAAAGAAGAGCACATCAGACATCTAAGAGAAGTCAGATCTATTGGGCGTAGTCTCTATCATAAGAAGCCATATGAGCATCACAAGCAGAATGCTTATGCAAAGCTATGCCAGACTATAAAAGACATAGAAGAGCTAGAAAGACAGAACATAAAGCTGAACTAGATGCTAGATGCTCAGCTTTCTTACTAGGACACTGACTACCAGTATGCTAGACAACTGTTCTAGACAATATGTGACAATGAAAGCCGCATGATGATGCTTGCTACTCAAGTAGGCTTGAAAAGCTACAGCCATAAAGCATTATATGATGCCAAGCTAAGTCTAGAGAAGAGCAATGTTCAAATGTCCAAGAATGCACTGAATGAAGAAGAGATTGAAGCTGAGAGAGCTGAGAGAGCTGAGCTTATGAAGAAGTGGAAGCTTGACACTAGAGCATTGTCTGACCATCTCAAGAAAGCTAATGAAAAATGGATGAATAAGCTGAATGACATAGACAAGCAGCTTGATGCTAATGGCACTGATGAGAGCTTTAATTCATTTGACAATGTCATGCTGTTTGGGTCTGAAGTCTATTGAAGTATATTCTTCATATGAAAGTTGAAATGGAAGTCAAGCTGGTGGCACATACACCAGATCCAGAGCTCACTATAGCAGATGCTGCTCGCACTTGCTATGACTCTAAAGAGAAAGACCTTGAAGCATCTCGCAAGATGGTGAGAGCACTCATCAAGTCAGGTCATGAAGCAATGATTGAGCATGCACATGCAACATTCAGGCTGAAGGGAGTCAGCCGAGCGCTTACTCACGAGGTCGTCCGGCACAGGTTGTTTTCGTTCGGTCAACGCAGTTAGAGATATGTCAAAGAGACTGAGCCAAGCTATGTAGTTCCAGACACAATACTCGGCAATCCATTTCTTGAAGGAAAGTTCTACCGGGCAATGGATGCTGCATGGAAGGCATATTCAGATCTTCTGAAAGACGGTATCAAGCCTGAAGATGCACGTTTTGTGCTTCCAAATGCATGCGCTACAGAGATAGTTGTCTCAGGGAACTTCAGAGAGTGGCGTAACTTCTTGAAGCTCCGTCTTGGACCAAGAGCACAGTGGGAGATACGCAAAGCTGCAAACATCATACTTGACAAGCTCTATGAGATTGCACCATCTTGCTTTGAAGATCTCAAAGACGGCACTAGCATACAGATGACTTGATGTTTAAAAACTCATCAATTTATGTTAAAATAGCAATATGAAGTTGATGAGTCCTTTTGAGTTGAAGATGAATCTAGATTTGATGTCTTCAGTTGAAGAACGTAGAAGATTCATCACAAGCAATGCTTTGTTTTTTGGTGCAAAGCATAGATACAAATATTGTGAAGATGACTGTCTTGCCATACTCACAACTGACGGCAATTTTACATTCTTCAATGCCGACATGGAAGAAGCTGATCCATTTATCTTCAAGGTTATTGAATATTCAAACATGCGAATGGTTGATGACAACATTCTGATGCTGAGACGCCACCTCAAGAAAGTCCACCTGCCGTCTGGTGTTGAAGAAGTCTCTTCATGTATGTTTGAAGCATGTGAGAAGCTTGATGAAGTCACGTTGCCAGACACAATTGAAAGCATCAGAGCATTTGCATTCAATGGCTGCACAAGCTTGAAGTCAATCAGAATTCCACGGCAGACAGACTACATTGGCTGCACTGCATTCAGAGACTGCAATAGTCTCAAGTCTGTAGAGTTCATTGGAAAGTCTATGCTTGAAGTCAAGACTATGGAGTATTATCCATTTGGCATTGAAGATGAGAGCATAATCTGTGCATCTTAAGTGGCTGAAGATGTCTATCTTTTGTAAAATCTATTGTGTAAATTAATTGAATATTGAAGTCTACAGAAAGCAAGAAAATGCCTACAAAAGAAGAGCTCATCAAGAAGATCATCACCGCAAACAAAGCCTACAGAGATGGGTCACCTGTGATGAGTGACCAAGACTTTGATGATTTATGTGAATCTCTAGCATGTCTGATGGGTGAAGAAGAGCATTTAGCTTTCATTGACACACTTCATGAAGTTGCTGGAAAAGTCAAGCATCCCTTCATCATGGGCTCATTAGACAAGCTCAAGTACAATGAGCCTAAGACTGTCAGAGAGTTCATCAGCACTTGCTGCAGTGACAGCTTGAATGTGTCTGCTAAAGTCGACGGCATCAGCTGCAGACTTCACTACAAGAACGGTCAGCTAGTCTCTGCAACTACGCGTGGAGATGGAGAATTCGGCATCGACTTGACTGACAAGATTGACTTTGTGAAGTCCATTCCTGAATGCATCAAGAATTGCAAGCATAAGATTGATGCTAGCAGTCTTGACATCCGCGGCGAGCTGGTGATTCTCAAGAAGGACTTCAGCGAGATAGAAGAAAGCTTTGCAAATCCACGCAATGCTGTTGCAGGGATAGTCAACCGCAAAGACTGGGTGAAAGAAGATGTGTCTAATGTCTCTTTCATTGCATACACTATTCTTGGAAAGCAGTTCACTAAAGAAGAGCAGTTCAAGCTGCTTGAAGACTGGGGATTCAAGACAGCATGGAACAAGACATTCAACAAAGACTACTTCAGCAGCAAAGGACTTGATGTTGTTGAAGAGCTGTTCAAATATGCATCACAGAGCTTTGAGTATGAGACTGACGGATTAGTCATCTGCAGTGGACAGTACAGAAATGAAGAAAAATACCGTCCTGTGCAGCAGAAAGCGTTCAAAATAAACCAGCAAGTTGCTGAGACACGGCTCATTGACATATCTTGGGAAGGACCCAGCAAAGACGGAGTCTTTGTGCCCGTCGCGTTGATATCTCCAGTTGAGCTCGGCGGGGCGACTGTCAGCAGAGTCACACTCCACAATCTTGACTTAGTTGAGTCTAAGGGCATCATGTATGGCAGCAAGATACGCATTAGACGTAGTGGTGATGTCATTCCATATCTTGAAGCTGTAGTTGAGAATCCGGCTGGATGCACACCAGTTGAAGTAATAGACACATGTCCGTGCTGCGGGTCAAAGCTTGTGCGAGACGGCGTCAACATGCGCTGCATGAACACAAGATGTCCAGACCAAGTCATCCACCGCATAGTGGGCTTCTTCAAGAAGCTTGGAGTCAAGAATGCTTCAAATGCAACTTTGAAGAAGATGGGCATCACTTCATTTGATGCACTTCTTCAGTTCAAGCCTGACAAGAAGCACAAGTCTGAGACTAAGCTCTATGAAGAGCTTACAGCAAAGATGTTCACACAGTCTAGAGAGAAGCTTCTGGGAGCTATGAACTTTGTCGGCCTCTCAGAAGTGCTAGTGGGAAAGATAGTCTCTCACTATGGAATTGATGCTGTAGAGTCTAAGACATTCAAGGATGATGTCAAGAAGAGCAGTCTTCCATCTGGAGTCGGAGATGCTACAATAGATGCATTTCTAGATGGTCTGGATGAGGCTCTGAGGGTCATGCATCTCATTGTAGATGACACTAGATGGAATGGAGCTATGTCTCAGAAGCCATCTAGCATGGCTTCAGTCAAAGGATCTATATGCGTGACAGGGTCTCTGGCATTTGGATCTAGAGACAAGTTCCTAGAGTTTGCTAGAGAGCATGGATACGAGTCTAAGAGCGGCGTGTCTAAGGGCCTAAGCTACTTAGTCAACAATGACATCAACAGCAGCTCTTCAAAGAACAAGAAAGCCAAAGAGCTAGGCATCAAGATAATAACAGAAGCTGAGTTCATGAAGATGCTGAAAGATGATGAGATAGAAAGTGATGTGTTTGAGCTATGAACCAAGAAATTCTAAAGCGCGCTAAGATATTTGTATGCACAACAGATGTAACACCAATGTCATAGACATTGTTCACTGACAAAGATCTATATGTTGCTCACAATGCATCTCATGATGAGATGAATGAGTATCTCAATGATGCAAACATGATCTAGTGGATGGGACAGCATATTGATGAGATTGATGCTGACTGGGTGGGCGCTTGCAACTACAGAAGAAGCTTCAGACTAGATGCTATAGGAGACATCAATCCAGACACAATAGTGTGCTCAGCTGTAAAGCTGAAATATCAAGACTTTGTGACATACACTTTGTTCCACAACATTGACGACTATCTGATGCTGCTGCTGCAGAAACAGCTGAAGATCAGTGACAAGCTGATCATTCTAAATCAGATGACTTCTAAGGTGATGCTCTGGAAGAACATATTCTTCATGCACAAGACAGCATTCAAGAAGTATTTTGAATATGCCAGCCGAGTGCTAGAAGCTTTGATTGCAGTGAAGCCGAAGCTAGATCTGGACAGTCGAGACTTCTACTAGAGACGAGCACTGGCATTCATGTTTGAGCAGTGCACAAGTGCTTGGCTTCTCAACTAGCAGATGATGGGCGCTTATAGACTGATATCAACAACAATAGTTGAAGACAAGACTATCAAATCACCATTTGGCCGCAAAGCAGAGAAGACTGACAATGAAGACAGCAGTAGTAGCAATATAGAAGAACGAGCAGAACATTGAAGAATGGTGCAGATGGCATCTTCTTGAATGCTAGTTTGACAGCATATTCTTGTTTAACCACGACTGTCAAAATGCTGCATTAAGTGATGTTGTCAAAGACCGAGTGTTCTAGCATCAAGTCTATGAGTTTCCGGGAACAAGTGCCCAGTACTATGCATACAATGCTTGGGTTATGACATACAGCAGAGACTATGACGCTGCGTTGTTCATTGACTTAGATGAGTATGCAATGCTTCATGGCAAGACTGCATATGAGATTGTCTCTATGAACAGTAGAGCATTCTGCATATCTCTAAGCTGGTGCTTCTTTGGAAGCAGAACATCATGTGAAGTAGACAGGACAAACCTTCTAAGAAGATTCACTTGGAGAGCAAAACTGTGTGACAGGCATGTCAAGCCATTTGTCAACTTCAAGAACATCAGAGATGTCAAGTTGAAGCCTTTCTTCTTCAATCCGCATTGCATATTTCATCACACTGGAGCTTATATTGACAAACTAGCTATAATCTCTAGTGTTTCACCGTCTGGACAGCCTTTTGTCGGAGCATTCAATGACAGTCTAGCAGACCCAGCTGAAGTGCCATGCATTGCTCATTTCTATGCAAAGTCTGAAGAAGAATTTGAAGAGAAAGTCAACAAAGGCCGAGCAGACTCACCAGCAAACAGCTAGAGCTAGTACTTCAACATACGAGATGAAATGGCAGCATCACGTGCAGCTGCAGACTTGAATGAAGTGCATGACATTGAGATGTATGACAGAGCTATGCACTGGATGAGCATCTGATGTCAGCCGCAGACGCCGTCATTGAAGTTCAGCGGACAGCTTGAGCCGCTGCCGTCATCTTCATCATCTGAAGAGCTGTCATCTTTGTCTTTGCAGTGGCAAGCTGAAAGCAATGCACTTATCTAGCTAAGGAACTCAGACAAGTCTACAGGCATGCCGTTCACATTTATCTCTATTGTCGGCTGCACAATCTTTGCATTTGAGATTGATCCGTCTTGCATGTCAAGAGAGCTGCAAGATATCTGCCCTCCAGCTATCTGAGCATTTGCAATTGAAGCATTTGACAGCTCCATCTGTCCAGCAGACACATTGCCGATGAATGTGCCGTAGTACTGGTTCTCAGGGTTCTCAAATATCACTCGCTGCTGAGTGATGCCGTCGCATGGGCTTCCTGGGCAGCGCTGTATTGTGAGGTTCTCTCTCACTCTTATGTGGCAGTCTGTGTATGTTGACATAGCTTTAGTCTCTTTTGAAGATATTTACTTCAATGAGCATATGTCAAAAGTAAATAGTATAAGCAATATTCATTTTGATGGAGTCTTACTAGCATGGAGTTCCAAAGCTACAATGCAGAGCTTGCAATAGCATCAATGCTGTTCAAGAACATATTCTCTAACATCCGGATAGGACGCACAGATGAGCATGGAAATGAGACATAGCTTCTTGTGCAGTGCATGTTCGGCAACAGGTCACGCATTCTGAAGAACATCTAGAATCCTGAGAAGCGAGGCAACTACAAGCTGCCGCTCATAGCAATCGAGCGCACTGGATACACTCGCTAGGGAGACCGTCTTGCAAATCTGCACAATGAAGTCAAGTATGAGCTGGCAAGCTACTACCGCAAGTACTCATTGATGACTCCGGTGCCGATTGACATTGACTATGATGTCACTGTGATGGCAAAGTACCCCGCTGACATTGACAAGATTGCTTCAAACTTCATGGTGTTCTTCAACAGTGACATCTATGTGTCATGCGAGCATCCAAAGTACTAGGGCATAAAGCTGAACAACCAGGTGATAATGGCTGACAGTGTGTCTGAAGACCATCCTTCAGACTTGAACGACGACTAGGATGACATAACTACAGCATCATTCAAGTTCACATTCAAGACATATCTCTTTGCCGGAACCGACAAGGCTAGCTTAGTCCCCTCAAAAGTGCTTTCATCAGTCATGTCATCTTTTGTGTCATCATATGTCCAAGAGATACAGCCAAGTGACATTGACTAGTTCTAGAAAGACCATCCAGACACTGCAGTCTCAGCAACATTGACTGCTAATGTCACAGCTGAAGTGACTTCAATGGTTGACAATCCAGATGCTGTAGTTGCAGTGTATGACAATGTGCCGCCGATCTACAAGATTGACTTCGGCTTGTATGTTGTGCCACACCGTGAGAGAGATGACATTGAGGGCTTCATCAAGAAAGTTGACAATGAAGAGATTGTCAAGCATTCTCATGAGTACATTTCAAGCTACATCTCAAGCTAGAGCTATGGTGAACCTGTGCTAGATGTCACGCTTGACCCATATGCGCCGATAAGTGCTGACATGCCGTATATGTCAGCATACATGTGTGAGCATGGTTAGTACACTCAGCCGGTGTCATGCTTCAACAGCACAATAGCATCTGTTGACATGAACTGCTCACTTGAGCCGTATGTTGACAAGCTGTACTGGAAGATAGACGGTGTGTCATAGAACATCTAGATTGGGCGAGACTGATGGCAACTGGAAGAAAAGACAAGCTTCACATAAAGTTCTTGTATGTCTTCAAGCCGACTAAGCGGATGAAGAGTGTCAATCTGTCAATACTCACAAATGACAACTAGTACTTTGAGCATATGCTTGAGCTGCGCACATCAAAGCTGACAAAGTATGTCGGTCGCCGGATAAGAAGTCTGTTTGAGTCATTCATCATTGACAAGCACACTAGTGTGCTTGTCAACTCATTGATAGATGAGAACCATCTGATGTACTAGTATTTCATGTTTCTGCGTCAGCACATCGGCTTCACTCTGCTAGCTGCGCCACTTGACAAGATGACTAAGAAAGTGCATTTCTTCTTCAATCATGAAGTGGCAAAGAAGAAGATACCAGTCATCAAAGCTTGGCAGATGGTGATAGACTCTAAGTCATGTCCATGGATAACTTAGAGCATTGAGTGGAAGCTGCAGAACAAGACAGAAGAGGCCGCTCAGCGCACACGCATATCACGGCTTGCAATGTTCTACATTGCATTGAAGAACTACGACTAGACGCACTCAAGTTGACAATGCTGACACAATGCTGCACAGCTGCTAGATCATGGCAGCCATCTAGCTTGTCTGCTGGTCAACATATTCTTTCACGGCATAGACTGAAGGGACTACTCCAATGTCAGAAGCTGAAGCTGTGCTTAGGTCTTCAGGCTGCTCAGTGACTTTAGCTATGATGCTTCCGTCATTGAAATGCACGCCGTCTTCAAATTCTTTCACGCCATGCACAGTCTAGTCTCCAGACAGATACATGAAGCTGTCTGACAGAGCTGATGTCTAGACATTGAATTTTCTGTTGTCATCTAAGTCAAGGCCGAATCCAGGATAGTACACATCTACTAGAGAGCTCAAGCTGACTGATATGTCATCTTCAGACGGCTAGACTGTGTTGAACTTCAGCACAATAGTCTGTGTAGCTTCATCAAATGTGGCTGAGCTCAGTATGCCGTCTTGAAGTGTCACTGGATACAGAAGAGACGATGTTCCATTGTCATTGGCAAACATGACAGACAGCACATTGTTGCCTTTCTTGCTCTTTCGTCCGCTCTTGAAAGCTAGTCTGTTGCTCAGAATGTCTTTTGCAATGCCTTCAAATGGAACTTTGTATGTGATGTCTTGCTTCTCTACAGCAAACAGATCATCTTCTGTCATTGGAGAAGATGCATTGCTCAAGTTAGATATCTAGAATTTGTTTACCATTGCTGTAAGTCCTTCTGTCATTTCATGAGATCTCTGACTATGAACACTATCTCATCAGTTGAGCTTTCGCTCTAGAATGTCTTGCTTCCTGAGACAACTTCAACTGTCAAGTCGCCGGGGTCTTCTTTAGAGAATGAGCCTATGAACTTTGTGTCAAACCATTCACCGTCATCACATGTCTTGCATCCAGCTGGGAAGAATGATGCCATTGCTCTGTCCTAGACAATGATCTGCACTCCATGCTGTAGATCTACATCTGAATGCCCATGGTAAGATGCATACACAGCAAACACTCTTCCGTCAAGCTCATCATCCAAGAACTTCAACGTCCACTTCCATTGCCCAAGCTTAGACTTCTTCACAGCCTGTCCAGCTATTGAGAATGCTTCTTCATTCTCATCAACTTCAACTGCATTGTCTTCAGCTAAAGCTATAGTCTTAGCAACGTCAATCGTCTCTGAAGCTTCAGCATCTATTTGAGTGAAGAACCGCTGAGCTTGCAGACTTCCTTCTGTCATCACATTGACTTTAGCTCTAGAGTGGTCATCAAGGCCATTGCCGTCATCCAAGAACACATTTCTAAGCTCATCATGCCCTGGACATACTATGTCTTTAGGGCCTGTTCTAATAAGACCGAGACCATCTATTGTTGCTGCTGGCACCTAGACAAATGCTTTGTTGTCTGAGTCGAGCATCACAGCCGTAGAAAGGCTTAGATCTTCTTCATCTGTCTAGAAGCCAGTCTTGAGCACACCCAGATGGCTGTCTGAGGCCGCTGGAATGACTCCAAGAGCTTGTCCATTGTCATCAACAGCTATCTAGCAGGACACTCCAGAGGCATTCTATGCATAGGAAAACCCAGTCTTGATGATGCCAAGTGTGCTGTCTGAAGCTGTTGGAGCATATGCATATGCAAACTCATCAGCTGAAAGCTTCACTGGAAGAGCATTGTCTGCATAGAATCCCTCTGGAAGCAGCTTGATGAAGCCCTAGATGCTTTCGGTTGCAAACTAGTATGGGACAGCCTGTGCACTGACTATCATTCCCTGGGAGTCGAGAGTCAGCTTCATCACAGAGTCTATGCTGTCAGATATGTCTGGCTGTAGATTTGGCGGCACTATGGCATAAGCTGACAGCTCATCTTTGCCGGGCATTGCATATAAGCACATCTCAGTGAACTTGGCCGATGTTGCAGCTAGAAGACTTTCACCGTCGACTCTGTTCAGCACAACTGAAAGATGTGTCTCAGAGCCAGATGATCTGTCTACAGCTTTTATCATTGCTCCAGTCTAGTAGTAGCTGAAGTATCTAGTGCCGCTGAAGCCGCCTGGATTGTTGAATGTGGCTATCACTGCTGAAGGCTAGCTGGCATCTTGTGATGACAGCACTACTTGGATTGGTGAATCTTCTGCTTCTTCAAATGCAGACACTGCAATGTCTAGCCAGCAGTCAGTGCTGATCTCATAGACAATTGATGAAGCATCTGATGCAAGAGTTGTCAGCATTGGAGCTGCTGCATCAGTCTTTATTCCTCCAGCTGTGCATTTGATGCCGTCAGGATTTATCAGCCATGATGCATTCTTCTCTTCTGCTGCATATGGCTAGCCGTCAATGAACTGTATCTATGTGTAGATCTTCGCTTCATCAGCTCCGTCAGGCTTCTCAGCCAGAGTGACTGTGCCGGTGTGCTTCTTTGCATATTCACTTTCAACAGTGTCTGACAAGTCACTGACCGACTGCTCAAGAGCATTCAGCATGTCTGATGATGCACAGTCTATGCCATTGCTTAGCCCATCAACATATTCATCAACTAAGCTAGACATCTCATCTATCTTGCCAGACATGTCACTCATTGATGAAAGCTCAAAGTCTGAAGACAGCTTGCTAGTCAAAGTCTTGTAGTTGACTTTCTTTGACACCATCTTTGCATTCTCTGACTCAGTTGCACGCTGCACCATCTTTGACATCAAGAACAAGTCATCTTGGCCAATGTCTGCTGTGCTCAAGCCCTATGGCTTGACTTCATCTAGCTCATGGACTGCTACAAAGCTTGTTATGTATTTTTCGTCAATCATTTCTCATCTCACATGTCATTTGATGATGTATCCACAGAAAGAGTTGGGCACCCAAGCATCGGAGAATGTCAGTGACCCTATGTCTTGGTTTGCGCCTGTCTGCTCTCCGCCGCATGGAAATCCTGTCATCACTTTCAGACGCATTCCCTTGCGCACAGGGACATTGAAGCCTATGTACTAGAATGCCATTCCTGTGTTCATGATGTATGGTCTGACTTGTATCGGCACATTTATTGTCTAGATAGTGTCACCGTCCTAGCACTTCACTTGGCCGAACAATGCAACCCATGCATACTTGGAGTCAATGCTCTGTGTCTATGGCGTCACCCAGCCCCAAGCAACTAAGTTGCCAGTGTCTCTCATCATCTCATATCCGTCTGTAGACTGAGACTGCTGGTCAGCTATTGCTTTTGCTGAGTCATTTCCGCCGATGTCAATCTTCCAGCCATAGAACTTTCCACTGGCAATGTAGCTGTGCAGCATGCCCTTTGGTGCAGGGCTGTTTGTCTTCTTGTCAATGAAGTACTACTGTGGTCCAAATGGATTTCCATCTGCCACATAGCTGTCTGTTGTTGACATGTACACAGGCGTGCTCTCTATGAGATGCTTGACTTCTTTGACATTCGGCAGAATGTTCTCTGCATCTCCGCCATACTTCTCAAAGTCGGATGAAGGGAAGTCTGCATTTATCCACGGCCAGTCTGTGAACTGCTTAGCACCAGATATTGCAGAGTCACCCGACAGCACTGTCTGCAGACTGTTTCTCATGCTGTTGACATCAATGTCATTGCCGTTGTCATCTGACAGCTGGTACTTCTGCTTCATCTCATTGTCGGTCAGCGTAGATATCCTCGTCTCAACACTTGACAATGCAACGCCACGTGAATTCCATTTGCTTGCAACAGCCGGATCTTTGACACTGACCTCAATACGTCCATTGCTGAATCCCTACTCTAGAACAGGAAGCTATGCTAACGATGTTATTTTCATAGTTGTTATTTACTTCACATCGGCTTGGCACATTGCATCCATCCATTGAAAGCTTCTGTCTTAGCATTGCTGGGAGCTCCCTCAATCTAGTCTATCGTGAGGTCATTCTGCAGCATATCATTCTACGGCAATGCCGTAGGCTTGAACACAATTCTGTCTGTCATGTCTAATGATGTGAATGTGCATTTCAGCAGTCCAGCTGCCACCTTTTCAACTCTGCTATCTCCAGACATGAATCTAAGTGTCTGAGAAGGATATCTAAGCAGACAAGACACTTCATCTTCAAGCACAGCATTAGTGCTCATTGTCAATGTGAACTCTACATCAGTGCCAAGCTTAGCATTCTTCACCTGCTGTCCTACAACAGCCAGAGTTAGCTGCGAGCTAGCTTTAGTGCTAGACAATGTGCCGTCTGATGTCTTCTTCAGCAAGAACTTCGGCTTGTCATCAGACACATTGACTATTGAGTACGAAGCGAGGACTACATTCTGCACGCCGACTATCTTTCTGCCGATGCATTGTCTTAGCTGCACTATGACATCTAAGCTAGCGGCTTGTCCAGTCTTCACCTTTGCATATGTGCTTGGGATTGTGTCTACTAGAGGTCTGCCGTCTTCTATCTTCAAGAAAGGCGAGCTTGCATAGTTCTAGTAGTTGAAGAACAATGTTATGCCACCGTCTTCTCTCTAGAAGCTGACATACAAGTTCAGCATATGTCTGATCTGCTCTTCTACAGACAGCTTGTCTTCTTCAGACAAGTCATCATACTTGAATGACATGTACTAGATGCTGTCAAACATTCCAGCTGCATCATTTCCACTGTCAAAGTCTGTCTTCTGTCCAATTACACATAGCTTATTGTTGACATATTGTGAGAATGCATCATTGTCAGTGACTTTGACTCCATTGACGCATGACACCGGAATCACAAATCCATCAGGACATGCATCTATGTCTGATCCGCTGTCTGAGAATGCAACAAACTAGTAGAACTTGGGGTTGTCATAGGCAAACTTCTCTGAATTCAGGGTCCCAGCACTGTCTTCATGCCAGTACTCTTCATATACTCTTATGTCATCAGCAATGTCAAATGCATTAGCGCCAATGTCAACTGCTGACAAAGCTTCAGCAACTTCTCTGTCTTTGGCTTTCATGACATACACATTGTCTATGTCATAGATGAAGTCAAGTGGCTTTCCGTCTTGAGTGGCACTATAGTCAATCATTGCTTTCTTGTAGTACTAGCCGATAGTCATTGGATATGCTGTGTTCGGCCCAATTGAGTATCTGTCTACAGCTGTCAGCATAGCTGGAGCATCTTCTTCATCTGCTTTGAAGCTCAGTCTCTCTGCAGTGTCAAAGATCTTCACTCCATTCACTTCAACATTGCTCAGAGCTGTGTAGTCTGACAGATGCAGGCTGCTGAGGCCTTCTCTTGACACAGATGACAAGTCATTGAATGAAGTCTCTGGATACATTATATGCAGAATCTCCAGCATTGCAAGGTCTTGCTCGTCAACAAGCGCAAGCCTCACAGTGCCCTGCTCAATGAATGAGTCAATGCTCTAGCTCTTTGTCTAGAACTTCACCTGGATGTACTTTGCACCATTGTTGTCCATGAACTTGTACTTGATGTCTGCAATGTTCGGCAGAGTGTTCATTGCATTGTAGTCAATCTAGTCAATGCCATTTGCTGTTCCAGCCACTACAACATCATATCCATTCATGCTGACTTTGCATCCAGATGCATGGCCGTCATCATACAAGTCATACTTCGCATCTAGGAACTGGCCGTCACCGAGCATCTTTGAGCTCAAGATGACATTTGACAAGTCTTCTACTATGTATGGGTTCTTTCCAAATGTCTCAGTTGAGTACATGAACAGCTTCATGCGGTCAAGCTTCTCATAAGACGGATTGTCTTTGAGAATGACATCCCACATGTATGCACCAGCATACTGCCCTATGAAGCAGCCGTCAACATGCTAGTTTGGCATGCCATTGTACATCGATGGACATAGATGCATGAAGAGAGATGTGTCATTGGCAACAGCTGCAGACAAGTCCGTCTCCCAGGCCTGTCCGAACAAGCTCTCAAACATGCCCTGCTTAGTCACATATGGGTCTGGAGCTGTGTTCACTCTTCCATCTAAGTAGCTGAGGTCTTTTGACTTGCCGAGAAGCTCAACTGCAGTGTAAGTGCTTTCTCTAGTTGACAGAATGTTCTCAGCTTGTCCATAGGCATATGACGGTGTGTAGCCCATGTCAGTGTTGCTCTGATGCTGTGACTTTGAGCTTGACACCGACTTTGATCCAAGATCTACAGTGTATATGTCTAAGCATTCTTTGAACACATCTAGAGAGTTCATGTCTCTTGATGTTGGATCATAGAATGTAGCACCATCACAGCCATCTTGGATGTTGATCTTCTAGTCTGAGAATGCTGACATCTCAGCATCATCAGCTTCTACTGCAAATGCTATGTCAAGAAGCTGCCGTCCTTCATCTGTTGAGTAGTGTGCTACTGCTGGAAGCTCACCAACAGCATCATGCACATCATTCAGCTAGAAGCTCATTGAGTCTTCAACTGGATGCTCAAAGTCAACTGTGTATATCTTGAACTCAGGCTTGTCGGGAATCTAGACAGTCTTAGTTGTCAATGTCTCTTCATCTAGGACATGCTTAGACTTCATGTAGACGACATCTACTAGAAGTGAGCTTCTTGGAAATGACCCTACATAGTCCAAGATCACATCATCTTCTAGAGTCTAGTCTTTGCTCAAAGGGAATTGCCCTGTCTAGAAGACTGTTCCGTCTTTGTCACTGTCAAGCAGACTAAGCTGGCCGACTCCTGTGTCAGCAAACAGATCATAGTAGATGTACATTGACTTAGACTGCATTGCTGTGTATGTCTTGCCATCTTTTCTATATGGACTGCTGCATGTGAACACAATCTTCTTGCCATTGTCTAGCATCTCCATGTCACAGACCGGCCTCTATGCTGGAGCTTTAGATCCATCATCTTGGATGCTCGGGACCATCTGGAGGCCCTGGAGAAGCTTCTGAGACTTATCTGACAGCACATCTTCAACATGCACAGCAACTGGAGAGTCCGCAAGTCTTATCCACAGCTCTCCAGGCATATGCAGCTTCTGCCACTCTGTCATTGAGCTGTCTGTCTTCTTGTACAGCACATAGACATTCTTGTATGCGTCTTCAAAGTATTTGTAGATGTCATACTAGCTGCTTGCAGCTCTTGCTCTAGTTATGTCTTCAGCATCTGCATGAGCATTTTCTAGGGCTTTGTCAATGAACTCTGCAGCTTCATCATTCTAGCTGATGTTTAGATGTGTGTACCATGCTGACATGCTTGACAGATGTCCGTCACTCTGCAAGAAGTCTTCAAGCGCTGGTGGATAGAATGCACCGTCATAGTCTACTACTTCTGAAGAAACTCCAGTGTATCCGCATACATGAGTGCTTCTCTCATATGTTGTCTGATATCCAGTGAAGTCTTCAACATGAGTCTTCCAGACATCTATGAGCTGCCCGAACTCTCCTATGTATCCGTCAATCTTGCTGTTGATGAATGCTGCATCTAAGTCTCTGTAGTTGAACCTAGACTCTGCTTCAGCTAGCATCTGCAGAGTCTTGTCTACAGCATTGTTCTCAACAAAGCTCCACAGGAATGGATGTATCTGGTAAGATGGATGCGTCATGTTCTTGTGGTTGTAGTATGGGTCTGTTGCAACCCATGGCACACCAGTGTAGTTCTAGAACAGCATCTTTGAGCTCTAGTACTCAGAGTTCTCAGTGTAGTTTATCTTGTCTAAGATCTGCTTGACTATCTCTAAGAATGACTTTGTCTGCATCAGAAATGCATTCTTCTTGCTTGAATATGCACTTGTGTCAAGCTCATTTGGGAAGTATCTCCACCACAAGCCTTGAGTCTTAGATGCTGCTGCGGGAGACCAGCTGTAGATGCGTCTGAGCATCTCGTCAATGTCATTCATCTAGTCATTCAGCTTGTCATTTGCCAGCAAAGTCCTGTATGTGACGTCATTTGACAATGACTGCTCAGCATTTGACAGACAGTTCTCAAGGTAAGTCCCTGAGTATGAGTACTTCATGAAGCTGTCTTCAGACGGAGCTGTGTACACTGACAGACCAGCATTGAATGCTTGGTCAAAGCTGCTCATCTGCTAGTCATATCTTCCTGACAAGTCTGCAAACTGCTCATTCATGCTGTTGAGAGCTATGTTGTCTTTCTTGACAGTGTAGGCATATATTGCAGACAGATTGCTTGGAATGTATGCTTGGTAGTCACTTGTCTTGGGATAGTCAGCAAAGAACTCTTCAAACAATGTCCACAGAGACTCATATTCATTCTTGTCTGGTATGTACTATGCACTTGTCTGAGACACATCTGACAGTGCTTCATTGTATGTCCGCAGCACAGTGTCTTGAGAGAACTGAGCATCTGAGATCTTTATGCCAAGATAGTCATTCAGATTTATTATCTTAGACAGAATGTCATTCTTGTTCTTCAGCTGGTCATTGACGGCATTCTCCGGCAGAAACTCTGATCTTGGGATGTTGTACAGCTTGCAGACTTGGTCAACTATGCTGCTGTACTATGTGGCTATCTAGTTGACATTTGCTTTTATTGTCTGCAGGGTGTCTTTTGATGTGCCGTGTGTCATCGGCGTTGAAGCAGTCTTCCCTGAAGTTGTCTGAGCTGTGCCGAAGAATATCTCACTTATCTCATCTATGCGTCCAATAGCAGCATCAACACGAGCACTTAGATCGGTGTCTGGGTCAATGTTGTTTGAAGCACTGAAGTCTACCTTTGACCATGCACCATCGCCCTTGTCAGCTGGCTTGTAGTATGCTTGCGAGAAGACATCATACACTACTCCACCGCCGTCTCCAGATGACAGAGTCTTGCCATTTTTGCGCATTTCATACTCGCCGCTGCCCAAGGGCACGTTCTTCATGTACCAGCCTTGAGACGTGTCTGGCATGCTGGCCATGACATTGCTGAATGATGCTTCAGCTTGGTCATATGATGACTTCAGCTGCTATGCTTGAGCTCTGAAGTTCTCTAGAGCATTCTGCAGATATGATGTGCGGCTTTGAGCTCTTGCTGACAAGAAAGCTGAGATGTTGTCCATCTCTTTGTCTAGCTCTACCGCTCCCAGCGGCACATATCCTGACATATTGCCTGTCAAGCCGTCTATCATAGCATCAACATTGGCTTTTGACACATTGTATGCAGTAGACAGCTCATCAACTGCATACAGCACAGCAGATGTCTTGCAGTTGCCCTGTATCCAAGCACTAGCTGCTGTCAGCTGCAGCATGAATAGATCTTCAGCTGGGGCGGTGTAGAATGGAAATCTGTATGAGCCGTCTTGGTCATAGCTGTATGAGTTCTTTGACTTGCAGAAGTAGTTTGCATATGTGCTGCTGAGCATTGATGTCAGCTCAGACTTCAATGCTTCCAGGCTAGTGCTAAGCTCTTGCACTTGCGGCTCATATTCATTGTATGTTGATGACACATCAGCCATCACCTAGCTGGAGATATGCTTGTATGCAGCATTTGTGAAGCTAGACATCTGGCTAGAGACTGTGCTTGAGCCGCTGAACACAAAGCCCATCTCTTCTGCTAGAGATGCAATGAAGCTGTATATGCTAGACACTTCATGCAGATCTTCAGACAAAGTCTATGTTGCAACAGTGTTAGATGTCAGCACTGCTCCAAACTCATTTGTGTCTTTGCTGTAGTAAGATGGATTTGCTGCAACATTGAATATGGCGCTCAAGAAGTCATAGAAGCTTGATGACAGGTCAGACCTAGACTTCTTGATGTCTTCAAGTGTGTTCTTCAAGCCCAAGTCTTCTAAGTAGAACTTGTTGATCTGCTCATTTGTGAAAGTGTTGTCAGCTTTGGGCACAAGAGTGCCGTTCACTTTGCTGAATGTCTAGTCAAAGTATCTGTCATTGACTAGCTGAGAGTTCATAGCATATGGAGTTGTCTGAGTTGACAAGTTCATGTATTCAGTGAAGTCCCAGTACTCTTTCACATAGACATCATCAACATCATGCGCTGACAGAAGCTTCTAGTACTTTGCCAAGTCTTCTTCACTAGCTATGTTCTTTGCATAGTCAATGTAGTCTATCAAGAACTAGTTGACGGTGAACCGCAGAAGATTCTCTGTCCCCTTCATGAAGATCTTGCGAACTTGGAGTCTTATTGACTCACGCAGCTTGCATATGTACTGTGTCACCTGAGTCAAAGCTCTAGCCGTCTTCTAGATGTCTTCTTCAAATATGTGCACATGATGGTCTGTCTGCGGCTTTGTCTCAGGTATTCCAGATATGCAGTAGTGCATATCAGTGTTGTTTGACACAACAAAGTAGCTTGGGTCATAGTCATAGACCATCATGTTTGACACAACATCACCATTGTGGGACATGTTGTCAATGAACCGAGCATACTCAATGACTTTCTGCTTTCTGTAGTATGTTGTCCTAGTTGTGAGATCTAGAGCACTGAGGTCTTCTGGCACAGAGTTGCGCCACTTGATCTCATCTACTATCAATGAGAGCGTCGGCCCGGTGAACTTTGTGATGCTCACTAGGCCATTCTCTATGGCATCTACGGCTTTTGACACATCAAATGACGTGTCAATGTTGTTGCGCATCTTCTCATACAGATATCTGTCAGCCGGAGGCTCATTGCTTCCATATCCATCACTTAGCTGCAGAATGTCAACTATGCGTGTGCTTGAGCATAAGCCAACACCAGACATCTCAAGCATGTCTTCTAGAAATGTCATGTACAAGCTAGAGATGTATCCCGAGAACACATCTCCTGCAGATGGACCAGACATCTCAGAGCTCAGCTTCAGGACATCAATAGAAGATGAAATAGCTTCAGGCGGGTCTTCAGGGCATTCTTCTGCTTCATATGGCACAGCGCCTGACAGCACAACTCCAGCTGCAGACATTGACTATATGAAGTCATTCTTCATGAACTCATTCTCAAGAAGATACTTCTTGTTTATAGACAGCAAGTCAACTAAGCTCTGCACTTCAACCGGATAGCTTCCAAGCTTGTTTATCAGCTGGTAGTCAAGCCCCACCATGTGCATCATTGACCGCAAAGCTGTGACTTTGCACACATCTACATCTGTCACATTGTCAATGTAGTCTCTGACATTTGTGAACAATGACTGTCCTACATCATTGGCCACAGCAGACAGCACTTCCCACACATAAGACTTTGGAGTCTGCTGCTTGCTGCTGAACTCATCATATCCGACTTTGAACTTCTAGTTGTTGACTAGTGAGCCCATGACATCGACTGCAGAGAAGTCTCCGGGGTCTCTCTGGACTGCATCAGCAATCAACTGGGCATTTGACAATGTTGTTTGCATTTAGATGTGCACCTCTGCATTAGAACTTTACAGGATTTGTTGTGTTCATTGACTTCTTGATTATCTTGATCTTCTTGGCTAGCCCGCCGTTTCTCAGATGCTCTGCTAGTCTTGGAAACTGGAACTTCTCGAGAGTGCGAGTGACATTGTTTATCTGCAGGTCGTCTCCGATGTCAATCAGCTCAGAGCTTGACCATGAAGCAAATGCAATGCCGTCACATGCTCTAGTCTTGTAGTCTTGGTAGTCAGCATTCTCTGGATATCCCTCTGGATAGTAGACAGTCCTGACTTTCTCAATGCCGTCAATTGCATATATCTAGTTCAAGATGTATGAGTAGTTGACTGTCTGTCCAAGCTGGCAGTACACAGCATCAAATGCATTGACTATTATCTTCTCTATCTAGCCGACAAGGGATGTTGTTGAGTACACACTGTTCTCTGTGATGGTCACCTCAAGATATGAGTACTCATCATCAAACTATGTGCTGCCGTCATTCTCTACAAGCTTGTCATAGTATATCTCTATTGGAGTGAATGTCAAGTCAAACACTACATCTATGGGCTTGAGAGGATAAGTCTCTGAAGTAAGTGTCTTTATCAGAGTTATGCTGTTGTTCAGGCTGGTCTTTATGATCTAGAATGACTCATCACCTGTTGTTGCAATCCACAGATATATGTTGTTGGCATCAGCTGAGTCAACAAACTCATATCCATGCTGTATCAGACGAGACTTTGAGAGATATCTGTACGGTTCAACAACTCTTGTCGGATCATCTTTTGTCCGTCTGCTGACAGCTTCAGTGATGGGGCTTATTCCCATGTTGTACAGCCATCTGTAGAAAGTCACAAGATAGTCCCAGTTGTTCATGCATACAGCATCAATGACACCTCTCATGCTTGTGTCTCTGTTCTGCTTCAAGAAGAACTCATAGTCTTTCTTAGTTATCAAGCGGCTTCCTGTCTTGAACCAGTCAGGAGCATTCTGCCGTATTGATGCTGGATCTTCTTCTTTAAGCGGAACAGTCAGAGAGTTTCCATCAAATGTGACTGAGATTGCCCCGTCATTGCTTATGTTGTCAAATTGCTTCTCATCACCTGCTACATCTGAGTCATAGAACAGCCGGTAGTAGAGAGCTTTTGACATGCCGAGGAACCCAGGGTCATGATGGATGTTCACTGCATCTTGTATGTCAGCAATCTTTGACATGTCAATATAGCCGTCAGGGCCATTTGTGTCTAAGTACATGACATGCACTTCATCGCCTGGGTTCAGCTTCTGGCCGGTGATGCCATTTCCGAACTTTATCTCAAATGTCTTGTCAGAGTTGAGATACGCTGTGTAGACTTTGTCTTTGCTGTTGTACAAGCGGCTGAACAGTGTGTATCCAGCATCATCAGCTGATGTGTTTGAGTCATATGCTTGGATGAACAGCTCATTTGGGTCTCTTGTCCACATCTGCACTTCATCAATCTTTCCATCATGGCTTTTGCCATTTGGCACAACAAACACTTGGATATGCTGTCCAGACACATACTTCTTCTCATCACTGTTAGACTTCAGTCCATCAAGCAGAAATGTCTCAAAGTCTGCACCGCTGGCTGTGAACACTGTGCCATAATGCTTCCATCTTCCATTCACTAGCCGGACATTTGTGCGCTGCATAGTGCTAGTTGTCACAGCTTGGTTGCGCAGAATGCTCTCAAACACTGTTGAGAAGTATATCTTCTTTGACTGAGAGTCATATAGTCCGGTGTCTATTGCACTGCAGGGATACATCAAATGCTCACCGTCTAATGTTGCAGGAATAGACATTGTCATTGTTGCTGGAACTATGCTTCCAGGATGGTATCCAATGAACTTGCAGAGCCTGACAATGTTCTCATACAGCTGTGTGTCAGCAAACATTGACTCTGAAGCTGCACTGTTGAGAGAGTAGATCAAGCACTGGTACATATATGACACAATGTCAATAAGTATGGCTAAGTTGCTCCCCTCATACACCTAGTCTGTGAAGTTTCCGTCTTCTGTGAGCTTCCTAGTTATTAGATCCTTCATTGAATACGCTGAGAATCTCAGAAAGTCTTTTGATGCTGTTATTGCCATCGCTTGTGTCCATTTAACAAAAATTAACAATGTTATTTACTTTGGCATATATGGACGCTATGCTAAGACACAGAAAATGCCGCTTCTTAGAAGCGGCATCTATATGCAAGCTGCATATACACAGCTGTCTTATGTCATGCCAAGATGATATGTGAAGCTGTAGGTGTACTGCTCATCATCCAGCCCTGGTATTGTGAACACCACTTGAAGATGTATTGTGTTGTCTTCAGTGTCATCAATGGTGCTCACATTATAGATCTTCACAATAGATGCTCGTGGCTCCCATTCAGTGACACATCTATGTATTTCAGCTACAATGCGCTCTTCTGTCATTGGTGTTATGCCTTCATACAGAAGCGACCTGAGGCGTGATCCAAACTCCGGCAGAAGTATGCGCTCTCCAAGATACCATGTGAATATGTTGTCGAGAGCTCTCTGCACAGCTTTGACATTGACATTCTTCTGGACTTTAGCTGACAATTTTCCATCTTTCACCACCGGATATGATGTCATTGACACATCTTTGTACACTTCCATTGGATGAAGAGCATTTGATGTGTCAGAGTCTCCTCTAAAACGTAGAACTTTGTTTCCCATTGTGCTTCTCCAATCATGTGCTTGACAGCTAGCTTATGCTAGCTTCTTCAGCATTGTCATCTGTCTCATTGCTAGCTGCTTCTTTGCTAGAGTGCTTTGGACATTTTGCTCCAGCTGAAGGCATTGCTATGCCGTCTGGAAACTCAGGAAACTGCATGTTGGCCATCTGCAGAGTCATGTCTTTGAGCTTTCCATACACAGCTTCTCCCACCATCATGGGAGCTTTGAGGACAAATGAAGTGACATATGGCACTGCAGTTATGCATTTTGGCACTAGAGACAGTGGATATGGAATTCCAGGCACGCCGATCACTCCAGCAATCTGCTTGAACATGTCAACTACAACGCCAAGCATCTAGAACAGCAGATTTATGAGCACCATTGGAAGCGTCATGCACATCTGCTGCACTGCAGCCAGCAGATCTTTCAATGTCTTCATCAAAGCTGGCGACGGCTCAATGTTCGGCATCTTTATTCCGCCTTCAGATGATGAGCTCTTAGATGCTGACAATGCACTAAGAAGCTTTCCAATCTCTGCAAGTCCGGGGACTTCTGGCACTGGAAGAGACTTGATGAAAGACAGAACAGGACTTAGAAGCTTCTACAGCTCAGCAATAGCTTTGTCGGCATCAAACTCAGGATCATTGGCATCTTCCATTCCAGATATGATCTTTATCAGCTTCTTCTCAGCTTTCTGAAGACTCTCCATAGCTTTGTCAGCACTCTCAGCAATCTTCTAGTTGGCTTTGTCAAGTGCTTCTTTAGCTTTCTTTGCTTCTTCTTCAGCCTTAGCTTTAGCTTCATCGACTCTAGCTTGAAGGCATGTGTCCTCTGCTTTCTCAGCTGTCTTCTTCTGCTCTTCTGTCAGCTCTTCTTTCATACTATGATCTTGCTCCCACTTCTGCTCTATGCTGCAACATGCCCTCCTAGAGCTTCAAGCATGATCGACTTTGACTGCAGCTTAGTCTGTATGTCTCCATTCACTAGTATGTTGGGTGCATGCAAGTCTATCTACGTGTCACCTGACAGAAGTATCTCACTAGAATGCAGAGTGATGTTCATTGATGTGTCAACAGTGACATTTCCTCTTGCATCGATGTCAACAGTGCTCTTCAAATATCCATTTCTGTCTTTTGTCTCAACTTTGACTTCTCCTGTCTCCCAGATCTTTATGTCAGAGTCACCGACAGCAATCCGATGCATGAATGCATCTTCAGGATGCTGTCCAGGCATGTTGAAGACCGTCTTCCATCCATTGTCTTCAGTGCTCTCATCTTCAGACCCCTTGCCGTCATCAAATGACTTGGGCCCGCCGAGAGTTGCTGCAAAGTAGACTGGATAGTTCTAGTCATTGTTGGCAAAGAAGCACCACACTACACTGCCGATGCTAGGATAGCTGAACAAGCCTTTGCCTTCATTTGCTCCAAACACAAAAGGAGATGCTTGCTCAGCAGAAGGAAGCTTGTCCGCCTCTTCATATGAGCTCAGCTCTGCTGGATACACACCTGGAATCCATATCTTGCACATCCCGTTCCGGAGGTGCTTCAAGACAAGCCCACGGTAGAACCCTGGGCTCACTGCATTTGGCGGTGTGTCTCTAGTGTCTTCCATCAAGAATTCTCTTTCAATGCTTTCTCAATCTTGTCTGAGACTTTCTAGCGCATGATCTTCTCAAGGAATGAGTATGCTTTCACATTGTCACCCCTGTTGATTGCATTCACCATCTTCTGCGTGTCTTTAGTTGTGCTGCTCATTGTGTTTGTCCTTTGTCTAAGATGTCTTATGTTGAAGCTAGACTATATTGTATTCTAAAGCAGACTCTCTGCAGAAACTGCTCTTCATCTTTGCTTTTAGCCGTAGACGGCGACATCCACTTAGCCATCAGCTTTGTGTACTCACCGTCGGATATCGGCTATATCTAGAAGTCTTTCACTAAGTCTTTGTAGCTAGTGCTGTCTGCATTGTATGACACTACTAAGAATCCAAGATCATTCTCTGACAGCTGCTTGACTGTGTCTTTTCCAGCAAACACCTGCATGTACTATGTCAGCACTTCTGCAGCTTTGCCTCTAGCCTTGTCCACTGTCTCTTGGTATGCGATGTCTCTCTTTGCCTTCAGCACATCAAGCTCTTTCTCAAGCTCTTTCTCTTTGGCACTTATGTCTTTGTCCGGAGATGTGAAGATCTCAACCATGCGCTTGTACAATGACTAGTCTTTAGATGTGCTTGGCGGCGCCTCAGACTCATCTAAGCCATCTGGCAGTTCAAGCTTCTCTTTCACTTCCGGCTCAGCGGCAATGCCCATCTTTGAGCATATGTATTCAATCAGAGACTGTATCTCATTCTTCGTCTGCTGGAGCTCAGGGCTTTCTTCATCTGTCTTGCTGCTCATTGGCAGCTTAGCTATCTTAGCATGCAGCTGCCTGAGAGACTCTAGACTCTGCTCATAGCTGAACTCAATTGTGCCTTTTATCAAAGTCACATACCCGACTTCATATGTCTCAGATGGATTGTCTAAGTTGAATGTCACCTTGCCCGGCTTGTCTGGAGTAGCTGAGTCATCATCATCTACAATGCCGGTGTTGACAATGAAAGACCGTCCATTCTGCTTGTTCTTCATGTCTTTCACTGGCATCAAAGCTGCTAGATGGAGCTTTGCCAGCACTTTGGGCATGTCAAATGTTGCTTCTACTGTATTGTCTGCCATTGTATGTCTCCATCATTTCTTAGTAGTACCGGCTTGAACTGTCTTTCTTGTCAAACATTGAGTCTTTCTATGCAAGTCTCTTCACTGGCACAATGTACACATCATTGCCAGTGCTTTCTCCTCTGCTCTAGCTTCGCATAGTCTTCATGCCATCAGATGTGCTGCTAGAGCTCTCTGGCTCTTTGACATCATATCCGTCTGCATAGAACAGCTTGACAAACACATAGCTTCCAAGATATCTTGACTGCTAGTCCTTAAGAGGCAGCATGACACATTCTGTGATGTTCTTGTCATCTATCTTCAATGACGCATGCAGAGCTGTTGATGCAATTCTGTCAAGACTGGCACGAAGTGTGTCATGTATTGTTGTTTCATCTATCTAAGCAAACTCCCATGTTGTAGGCTCATTTTTCTTGTCATCCTCATTCAGCTAGCTAGCCAGAGAGTCTTTGTTGAACAATATGTGCATGATCTCATTTTTGATGCTTGATGTGCTTTCATCAAATCGAGATGATGTCTTTATCTGCATTGCTATTCCATATGCATAGCTTAGATTGTCTTTGTGAGACTGATATAGAGAAAGCTCTGTCATGCGCTTCACATCAAAGCTCTGCTCAATGCTCTTCCGCAAGCTTTCAACATCACTGCATCTAGCATACAAAGACACACTAGAATATGACTTCTAGCTTACATTTGCATGTGCTTCTTCAGCCACATTTGTCAAAATATCATTTCGCTGTGCATTGAAGCTGTCTACAACATTCTTCTAGATCTAGCTAGCATCAAATGACTTAGCTTTCTCTTCAGAAGTGCTTTCACTAGCTTCACACATCATGCAGCTGTGCATCAGCATACGCACTTTAGATGCAATGCTTTTGCTTGAAAGTGATGACAAGCTTTCATCTAAAATGTCATATTCTGGATTTTCATAGTTGTCAAATTCTTTTTTGTAGTCTTTGAAGAACTGCTTGAAATAGTTGACAATCTGTCTTTTGTCTGTTATCTTGCTTCTCTTCTCTACATCTTCATCTGAGCTATGGTCTTTCTTGAACTTATTCCACACTCTTAGACATTCTCTTGCGCGGTCACATGCATGCACAATGCTGTCAACACCATTTCCGATCTTTCTGTCAATTATTTTCTCAATCTTGTCCCATGCATCATTGGCATTGCTTGACTTCTCAGCTCTGACTCTCAGCTCTTCAACATTTGGCACATTGCTGTACAGCTTGCGTATCTGCTATGTGTTGTTGAACTTCTCATTGTAGTTCTTGATGTACACAATGTCAGACTCATCTATCTTAGGCCATATCTTTCTTATGACATGCTTTGTTAGACCACCTGGAAATGCGGCATTGACAATGTTTGCAACTTCTTTCAAGCTTAGCACATCTTTGATTGTGTCATCATGTGAGACTTCAATCCATATGTAGTAGTCCGTCTTGCCAAGCTTGGCTTTGTCCTAAGCTGAGAGCTTTGTCTTCTTCAGCTCTTTGTTCAAAGTGTGCTTGTCCCTAAGCTTCACAACTGGATGGAATCCGCTGTAAGTCTTCTCTAAGCGGTCTTGGATGTTAGATATGAACTCTCTGTGGTCAATGTTCCCCCAGAATGCATGCAGGGCATTCTTTGCTCCATCTATGACATTCTTCAGAGAGACCGTCTCTGTCTGCCCTGTGCCAAGTCCGCTGAACTAGAACTCAATGTCAGTGTCAAGAATCCTGTTCACAATTGACTTGAACAGGCCGCGCCAAGTGTTCTGTCTAGACACTGGCTTGTCATCTTCTGAGATCTTCAGAGCATAGTTGAAGTAGTATCCGACATCAGAAGAGCTCTTGCTGTCAATTTTCTTGATGTCATCCTCTGAAGCTTCAACTGGTTCTTCTTCAGACTTCTTTGGCTGCTCTCCAGGCTTTGGAGAGTCTGGCTCCACCGTGTCAAGTGCTAGTGTCTCTTCATTTGCCTCAGCAGCATTTTCACTTGAAGTAGATGGTGTCTCTTCGGCTTCATGCAGCACTACAGCAATAGATCCCTTTGAACTGCTCTCTAGCAAGAACTGCTTGAATGACGGAGCTCTGGAAATGCTCTCTTTAAGTCTGACTTCTGCTAAGTCATGCACGGTAGAGTCTTTCACCTTCTTGCCTTCATCTGGCCCTAGAAACCAGCTGACATATGTCTTTAAGACACCGACTACAGCATCTTTGTCTAGCTTCTTTCCTGTGTTTGATGCCGGCACAACTGATATAGTCTAAGCACCAGCGCCGCTGAACATAGAAGCACCAGATGTGTCATTCAAAGCGCTGTTTATTATCTAGGCGCCAATCTTGTCTGGACTAGCTTCTTGCAGAGCTTTGTCATGCAGAGCTTCAATGATAGTAGACACTTTCAATGAAGCAATGTTCTTCCCTGATTCTGGGGCTGGAGGCTTTAGAGATCTGTTAGTCATAGAGCATATCTAATTTTTTCAATTTTCTATTTACTTTAGACATTAGACAATGCAGTTTCTTGCACTAAGACATGCTTATATGCTCATGACTCGTTAGCCAAGGCCGAATGTCGGCTGCTCAGGCTCAAAAGAAGGCTCTTCTTCAGCTGCTCCAGCTTCTTCATTTTCTCCACCGCCTTCTCCACCACCAGCTTCTTCGTCTTCTCCAGATGTCTCAGATGTGGCTCCAGATGCAGCTCCAGAAGTGAACGCTTTCTCTTCTTTCTCTACATCATTCTTCAGTGGTATTGGAGACTTCATTCCAGCTGGTGGATTGCTCTCAGATATCATGTCTGCAAAATAGTCAGCAATTGCAGAATACTGCTTGTCTTTTATCAAGCTCATGTAGTTCTCTTTGATTTGCTCATCAGACCAGCCAAGAACATTCTTCATTGCCAAGCTTCTGCTCATTTCATCATTTTCAACATATTGCTTGTAGATAGCAAACTGTGACTCTACCATCTTCTGCTTCTCATAGTAGTCATACAGAACAGGCGGTGTGAACTTCACTGCTATGTCAGACTCTTTAAGCTCATAGTTCTTCTTGTCCCAGAGATCTCTGAGCTTCAGATGAGTGATGAAGCCCTTCTTGAAGCCCTCAGCAAAGCGTCTCTGGAAGCGTATTATCATGCGGCTGAATGTGTACTCTTCATATGTTATCGAGTCATTCTTCTCCATGGTGTTCTCTGGAGTCTTCCATCTAGAGAACGGCACCTTGAACATCTTGAGGAACGCTCTCAAGAAGTACTCAATGTCAGCCATCTCATCATATGAAGCTGAAGAGCCGACAGACTCAACTGTTGTGCCGTCTGAAGCTGATGACTTGCCGAAGACATATGCTTTGAGCTGTGTGATAGGCGAGTATACGCTCATTATGTCATCACCGCCCATTGAGACTTTCTTTGAATGCAGGCTGTTTGCAAAGCGCCTGACATACTCATCAGCTCTGTTCTGGTCAAGAAGCCCAGTTGAGACATTGAACAGAAGACGCTCAGGAGCTCTTGTCACACGTAAGATAACAGCAGCATCTTCAAGAAGTGCCAGCTTGTAGTATGCCTGCTTTGCCTTCTCGATCAATGGATATGACACCAAGAAGTCAGATGAGTACTCGCCTGAGTTTATGTAGGTGACTTGGCTGTACAGCAGAGGGATGCATGTGTCTTTAGAGAAAGTGAACCTGTATGTGGTCGGATACACAGCATTGAATATTGATGCTGACCCCTAGAATGAGTTGAGGTACATCTGACGAGCATCTTCTTTGAATGACTCAACATCAAACACAATGCCGACTGGAGTGTTGGTCTCAACATCAATCAGAGTCTCATAGTACTCAGCAGGAAGAAACTTCACACCAATGATGCCCTTGTCAGGGAGATTTGGGTTTATGATGTTCTCCCAGGCAAGTTCACCTTCAGTCAAGAAGCGTTTCACTAAGTTGTAGCCGTTCTCATAGAGATTGAAGTATCCCATGTACTTCTTGAACTCATTCTGCAGAATGTCTTTCTAGAACTCATTCAGCCTGCTGGGCAGATCGAGATGCACTATGTCACCATTGACATCTTCATGCAGCATGTCATCTGCAATCTCATCAAAGCACCAGTCACAGACATTGTACTTTGATATGCGTCGATACTAGTCTAAGCGCTCAGCTTTGTTTGTTGCAAGAGGAAGAGCTAATATCTCACCATCAAAGAATGTAGACCAAGCTGGAGCTGCATTAGCTCTCTTGTTCATGTTCTTTGCAGCTTGAGCAACTATAGACTTAGAGTTGACAATGTCCTAGATGTCCTAGTTTATCTGCTAGAACGTCTTGTAGTTTGCATTGTTCTGCACGCCGCCCTCATCCGGCTGTCCTGCTGGATTGCTCAGCTTCTTTGCAATAGTGTTTGTATTGACATCATTGTTCATCTGCTCTAAACTCACTTTTACATATTCTACCGCTTTAGACTTAGAATGAGAAGTCTAGACCTATCACTACTGCAGTCTTCGGCTTGTTCTCTTTTTCACCTGGATTGTTGTTCAGATCAACAAACTTTATGAAAGGCTTCACATGCACTCCGCTAGACACCGCTTTCTGCAAAGCTTCTGCATCTTCAGGCGACACTTCAACTGAGCTCAGCAGATCATACATAGACGGCTAGTTCACCAAGTCTAGAAATGACATAGCGGGCTTTTTCTCCACTTCTGTCTTGACATCATCCTCTTCTTGCATATCTCTCCTTTATCTCTAAAACTAGCTGTTCAATCTTGACATCTATGCTAGATATGTCATTGTCTGTCAAGTTATATCTGTCTCTGTCTAGAGTCTGCTTGAGCTCATTGACTTTTGACAGCACTTTGTCTAATGCTCTCTGTGTTGCATCATTCATGCTACTCTTATCCTCTGTCCAATCTTAAGACTTGATGGATCATCTATGCCGTTGAGCTCAACAAGCTTCTGCACTGTTGTGCCCTGTGCTCTGGCTATGTTGCTCAATGTGTCTTTTGGCTTCACAAAGACATACTTTGGAGCATTTGCTGCCAGGCTGGGCTTATTCACAGCTGGTGCTGTTCTCTTTGCAATTTCAGCTTTAGCAGCATTCTTGGCTTTCATCTTCAGCTTGTCTGCTCTCTTGACTGACACCATTGTGCCTGGGACAACATACTTAGGGTCATGCTCTCTCAGATATCCAAAGTGATGAGACCCGATCTTCTTAGTGCATTTTTTGCCCCAGGTGTCAACCGCGCTCTTCTCGGCTTTGTCTTTGTTCAAGTATGAGTTCATGTTGCCTATTGTTGACTTGAAGTCTTTGTCAACCAGCTTCACTGCCAGCTGTTTGATGAAGTCAAATGTGGCCTTGTCATCTGCATTGATGCTCTTCACATTGCTGAACGGCTAGAACCATCTATATCCAGCATTAGTCCAGCCGTCTTTTGGATATTGTGAAAGCGATGTGAATGCACTTGGCTCTTTGAGCACAGCAACAAAGTTTGACGGATTGTGGTCAGCTCTGTTCCACAGCACAGAAGCAATAGCTTCAATGCCATCTCTCGGCTCGCCTCTTCCCTCTCTCCACAGCATTCTTGACAGCATGTTGACTAGATTTGTCCTGCTGAGGTCTCCTATCTGCTGATTGTCAACTGAAGCTGCATCAATAGCTTTCTTCACATCTGGCGCATTGACTGTGAACTTATGTCCAGCCGCTGCAGCTTTTGCATGTGCTTTGCCAAGCTATGCGGCCAAAGCTGAAGCTGGAAGCACTCCGCCTATAGACATCAGAGCTGCTATTGCCCAGAGCTTCATTGACTGTCCAATAGACTCATCTAGCATGTCTTCTTCATCTATCATCTGCTGTATTCTAGAGACACATTCGTTGTCAGTCAAGCTCTTTGAAGATATGCGGTCATTCACTGTCTGCATCATCTCTCTGGCAGCTTCTTCTGGAGGAGTCTCATGCTTCACTGCATGAGATGCCTGCTTCAGTATGCTGAGATATCCAAACTTCCCAAGAAGCTTGAATGCGCTGTCAGTGTCTTTCCACTTCTTGCTTTCACGGCCTTCTGCTGCTTCTTCAGCATTATGCGGCACAATGTCGTGGTTTCGTCTAGACTTCAAGACTTCAAGCATTGCCGCAGCTCTCTTCATTGCATCTTGCAGCTTCTTGCAGACTTTCTGCTTGAACTCTTCATCTCTGGTCTTAAGCACTGCAATTGACAGCTCATACATCTGCAGCACAATGCTTCTGACATCAGCAATCACATCATCCATGAGCTTCATGTCAGTTGTGAAGTACTCAGCATATGGGTCAAAGTCTGAGTCTTTCATCTCTGGGCCGACTAGCCACACTCGGTTTATCACATCATAGCAGCCGACTGACATCATGTCAAACCATGGATTAGGCTGCATGAACACTTCAACTTCAACATCATTTATGCAGCCAAGCTCAGGATGCTGTGCAGCAAGAGCTTTGAATCCGTCTTTAAGCAGCTAGTTGAACTCATCAGCTCTTTCAGCTTTGAACTTCGGCGAGCTGAAGTGCAGGTCAATGTCAGAGTCAGATGAGTAGCAGTTTGATGTTATTGACCCTATTATCCTGGCATTCATCTCAGGTATCTTGAATGTGCGCTTTGCCCATCCAATTATAGTCGCCAGCTTTGTCTTAACATCATCTCTGAGAACATACACACCGCCGTCTGTCTAAGTCCACACAGCTGGACTCAGTGTCTCATGCGGAAAGTCTAGAATTGATTCAGATGTCATAGTGTGGTCTCAACTTCAATCATCATATTCATCATAGTCATCCAAGCCAAAGTCATCATCATAGTCATTTCTGTCTTTAGCATCTGCAAGAGACGGATCATATGACACATGGCTGTCTTTCTGCTTCTTCTCTTCTTCTTTCTTCTTCTGCTCTTCTGCTCTTATTCTCTCTTCTTCTCTCTTCTTGCGCCATGCTCTGAGCTTGTCCTGTATGCTCATGCTGTTAGCAGCTTTGGCATCTTTCTCAGCTTGTGCTCTTGCTTGTCTAGCTTTGTCAAGATTTCTCAGATCATACACAGCATTTGCATTCCGTGCTGTCTTAGCATGTGCTCCTTTAACAGACTTATCTACAACATCTGGCATGTTGTACCAATATCCATTGCTCAACTGCTGCCAGTTGTCCTTTGTCCATATAATAGATGGGTCTAGCATGCGCGGAAGTGCTTCTTTGACTGATTTTATTGAGTCTTTCAGAAGACGTGCTTCATTCTATGAATGCACAGCTTTCACAGGCTGTCCTTTAGAGTCATAGTCTACAATCTCTATGCTATCTTCAGCATTGGCAAGTAGATCTTCCATCTCTTTGCTATTTAGTGCATCAGATATCTCTTTTTCAAACTTCTTAGTCATGTCAACAAACACATTTGACTAGAAGAACTTGTTGACATCAAAATTGTAGTTCTTCATCATATAGTCAAATGTCACAACAATCTGATGTGTTATGTCAGAGCATATCCATATGTACCATCCCAGCTTCTACACTCGGCTGTGGTCTTTCTTTCCTGTGCGCTTTGGACAGAACACAACCATGAATGTGTCTCGTGGAAATGGCACAACTTTTGACTCAAACTAGAATCCACACAAAAAGCTGAACTTGTTTCCCGCTAGCCCCGGATAGTCTCGCGGATTCTCCCAGTCACCTGTTATGTTTGTCCATGCCACGGTCTCTGGTGTGAGATTGTTGTACACTTTCTTCAGAGCTGCAGCTCCACCGAGAGTCGGTGTGTCGGCAAAGTTGTATTTTGCTTTTATTTCACTTGGCACTTCAAGCGTTTCTTGCTTTTTGTCATTGTCTGCCATTTGATGAATTCCTTTGATGTATGTCTTGAAATATTTACTTTAGGACATTGCAGAGCAATGTCTATGCATATATGTGAGCAAAGCCCGAAGCATATGCTTCGGGCTTTGCTTTATGTTGTCAAACTAAGCTGTTTTACAGATTAGTTCTGGAACACATTGTCAGGTGTGGAGACGTCTGTCAGGAAGTGACGCTCGTCCTGGCACCACTTGTATCCATCAGTAAGTCCAGTCACATTGATGAATGCATAGTAGCGAGATGCATCCCAAGGAGAGCTCATGATGCCGTAACGAGTACGGGCGCCCACGCTTGGGGTGAAGCTGCCAGGCTGCAGCACCTTTGCGAGCTGGAGAGGAATGTAAGGCATGTAGATGATGCCGGAGTCACCACGCTGCTTGCCGTTGTATCCGAGAAGGATGTAGTCAGATGTGCCAGTTGTTGCATAGGCATCTCTGACGAGAAGCTGCTGGTCATCATTGATCAGGCCAACCTTAGCGAGTGCACCAACGCCTGTGTCAGGAGTTGTTGGAACTGTGTCGGTTGTCTTGAATGAGGTGTACTTGTTGACTGACATCTGCTGGAGAAGAGCGCAGATACGAGGTGTTGTCACCACGAAGTTTGCGTTGCCTCTGCGAGTGCGGACTGCAATCTGGTTAGCCTCAACTGTGATCTGAGTGAGGAGTGTAGCGAGACGGCCCATCTGGTCAAGACCATCTGCATCCTTTGGACTCCACTTGGTGATTGAGCCGCCTGTGATAGCAGCCTTCACCATCTCAGTGATGATCTGACGGTCAATTTCAGCGCCGACTTCGTAAGTGATGGTGTTGACCATCTCCTTCTCAACGTCGATGCCGTGCATTGCCTGCATATCCTCAGCGAGCTCTGGAGACCAGTGAGCAGCGAGCTTGCGGGTCTTAGCTTCAACAGCACTCTTCACGAGGCCGAATGTGACGGTAGGATAGTCACGAGAGAGATTTGCATACTCTGCCTCGAGTGTCTCCTGGCCTTCACCATTCCACTGAGCTGCACCATTGCCAGCATAGGTCTTCCAAGCAGCATCCTGGTCACCAGCATACTCTGGAGTTGCAGCAGAGACACCAGTCCAACGTGTGTCAGTTGGATTGAAGCCAATTTCTGCAGTCAGACCGCTGAGACCGGTGTCACCAGCCTTGAGAATTCCTCTGCCAACCATGCCATTCTGGCCATAGAGAGGACGATATGCAAGAGCATAGCCGACTGGGCCATTGAGAGGCTGCACAGCGACGAGATCGTTGGCGATCAGGTCAGGCATGATACGACGAAGCATCGGCATCACTACGTTTGGAAGGTAGTAGTCGCCATATCCGCCATCTGGAGTGCCATTGTAGTTGGTGTAGGGATATGCATTAGCACCCTGCATCACACCTTCGGAGCCCTTGCCAGTGATCTTGCTAGGTCCGAGCACCTGGCCACTTCTGATGCCAGCTCTGTTGGGAGTGCCTTCGCAGATCATTCCCTTCTGCTTGTAGAAGTTGTAGGTGTTCTCAAGGACCTGTGCAAGAGCGATCTTTGTTGACTCATTGGTGATCTTTTTGCCATAGTCGAGAACAGCACTCCACTTCTTGAGAAGCTTCCTCTGATGAGGATCGTTTATATAGGAGTTTATCATTTTCTGATTCTCTTTTTGAATTGTTTAGTTTTTTGGTCACTGTCCACCCGGACAGTGAAATTGTCTTATGAGTAGCGTGCCATCAAGCTCTTCATGAAGGACTCATCAATGACTTCGTCTTCACCAAGCTCAATGTTGCCGTCCTCATCTGTTGTCACATCTTCGGATGTCTCAAACAGCTCTTCATCTTCGCTGACAACTGAAGCTGGGTCATCATGATGGCCATTGTGTGGACGGTTCTTGAGCATGTCATCTTCATTGACATCGTCCTCTTCAGCAATCACGTTCTTGACCTCATCTTCAAGTGCAAGATCAGCTTCTTTGACATCTGCTTTTGCTTTTCTCTTCACTGACTCAAGCACTGAGTCAAAGTTCTTCTCAATTTCAGGAGCGGATGCAAGAGCAAAGCGCTTCTTGATCATGCGAGCTTCAAATGCTGGAAGATCCTGTGTCTTAGACTCAAGAAGCTAAGCAGCCTTGTATCTGTTGACTTTCTTGTTGAGCTCTTGTGTCTCTTCCATAGACTCATTCAGCTTGACCTGCATCTTGGCAACTCTTGTCTCAAGCTTGCTCTTCTCTATCTTGAATGACTCTTCAAGCTGCTGCTTCTTCTCTTCAACAGCTTCATCATTCACAAGAAGAACTTCACGGAGAGACTCATTTAGAGCTTCAAGCTTCTTCATCTTAGCATAGTCTACAACAACCTTGTCTGGACACACAGACTCGACATAAGTCTCAAGATAGTTGTCAACTTTGTCAGCAATCTTTGCAGACTCATTCATCATAGTCAGCTTGTTCTATATCTTAGAAGCTAGCTCAAAGTTCTTGTGAGTATGCTTCAGAATAGACTCAAAGAGCTGTCCATACTTCTGCTCAAGATCTCTCTCAGTAGCCTTCTTAGCCATGATGATGGCCTTCCGGCGCTGCTCGCTCATTGTAGATTCAATGGCTAGAATGAACTTGTCAAGCTTAGCCTTCTATGAAGCATCAATCTTGACCCCAGCTTCATTCAGTGTAGTAAGAAACGTCTGGTAGTTGTCTCTTATTGTCTTAAAACTCATGTTTATGCATCCTTGTTGTTAACAACATTTTTTATTTACAATCTGAGCGCTGAAAATATAGACATTTTTCAAAAATATTTTCATTTTCTTTGCTTAGAATGCCAATTTGCTTCATGTTGAAAAATATTTACACTTTTGACGTGAAAAGACAACAAAAACGCTCAGATTTCTCTGAGCGTTTTTGTTGTGCATGCATTTCAGCATATATATGTCAGCTGAATATCTCACTGTCAGCGTCATCAGCTTTCTGCTGAGCTTTACTCTTGTCAAACTTGACAGTTATAGTCTTTGTGGATTTGTCGCATACAACTTTAGAAAAAGGATGGTCTGATATGTCATAACTTTCTGTTTCTTTATTCCATTTTCCTAATACTATTCCATCAATAGCATTTGACATCTTTTTGATGCCTTTCTGCTTTAAGAACTCAAGCAGATTCTTGATAGAATATTTTTTATTTTCATTGCTTGGGCATATCATCAAACATTTTTTGAAGTTGTTAGGAATCTCAACTTTGTTGATCTAATATGTTTTGCCGTCAACATTGACTTCAAGTGAGCAAGCATAGTCAAATTGCCCCTTGTCATCTTTGCATGCTTCTAAGCATTCTAGAAATTGAGACACCCCTTCATTAGTCAACACTGCATCATGCACATTATGTGCAATAGACTTTGCAGCATTTGCCACACCTTTTCCAGCAGCTTTCACAGCATTCTTCACTGCACCAGCAGCTTTCTTCAAAATTCCCTCACCAAACAGCTAAGTAAGCTCATCGGCAGTGAATGTCTTTGATTCAAGCAGCTCTGCTGCCCAGTCATTTAGAAGAGCCTGTTCTTTGTCCATTGTTCTCATTGTCATTTCCTTCAAATTTAAATTATTTACACTATTGAAAAAAAAAAATGCTGAGCATCTAGATGCTCAGCATTTCAGTCACTTCAAATACCGTATGAATCCACTTTTCTGCTTTGGAATGGCTTTCAGAAGCCATAGATACTGCACATCAGCAGGCATTCGCTCTAGAGAGATGAAGTTGTCAAAGACAATTTGCCTCACGGCTTCACTGCTGCTCATTGTCAGATACCGCCGGACCATGAATGGCGCAGCATCTTTGAAGCTTTCTGAAGAGATGTGCTGCTTTGCTAGCTCAACTGACTTTGCTCGCAGAATGTTGTCAAGCACATCAAACAGCATTGTTGACTTTGCCATGTCACTTCATCCACTTTGCAACTGCAGTCAGAAGTCCAGAGAATCCAGACTCTTTGTCAACAACTACGTCAAGCTGGTACAGCATGTCACTCATCTTCAGAATGCCGTCTAAGTCCTCAACAATTCCATTGTCAACTACATGTCTATACAGAGCACTTCCAAGAGCTCCATAGTCACTTATGCTGTCTTTCTTTGAGATGCACAGCTTCCGGGCTTCAAGAATGCTCTTCTTCTCTTTCAGCAGACTGATGAGCATCTTAACTATGTCATCTGTGTCGGCTGAAGCTGCATCTTTCAAATTCACTTTCAGCTCACCTGACGATGAGCAGAACTGGAGATAGTTGACAATGCGCCTTATGTCAGGATAGTAGTCAAACGCCTCATCAATGAACATCTTCATTGACTCACGGTCATACTTCACATGTTCGCTGTCAAGGATCTTCTTCACATGTACAAGAAGGTCTTTTTTCCCGAACTTCAACGGTATGACTGGACACCGTGACAAGACAGCAGGTATGACTTTGTCAACATAGTTGCAAGTCACAATGAACTTTGTGTCTGACTGAGCTGCTTCAATCAATGTCCTCAGTCCTGACTGGAATCCTGAGCCAGACCCTGTGACACTAGATGCTGCATCAAGCTCATCTAAGATGACAAGCTTGCATTTGTTGTCAAATGCCAATGCATTGCAGAATGGCTCAACTGCTGACCTCAGATAGTCAATTGTGCCGTCTGTTGCACACTTCACAAACAGCACACTTGCATCTAGCTCTTCTGCCAGCACTTTTGCCAGAGTTGTCTTGCCCATCCCCTGGCAGCCGCATAATGTGAAGTTCTGGACAGACTTGTTCTTCACCATGTGCACAAAGTGCTCTTTGATGTCTTCATTCAGCACATACTCATCTAGTCTCTTGGGCCGGTATGTGTCAACCCACATCTGCTTCATCTGCTCTTCCATGATGCTCTCCTCACAATGACATGAACTGCGACCAGTCATTTGCTCTGCGGACATTCAATGCATCCATCTTAGACACCGATTCATTCAATGTCTTCAATATTCTACTTGACAGGTCTTCTGGCATGCTGTCAAATGAGATTATCTTCTTGTTCAAGATGTACCGCTCAGCTGAAGCATGGTCTTCTAGAAGAGTCTTCTTCAGGCTGTCTTTGTCTTTGATCCACTTCAAAGCGGTCTTCGGCCCGCATCTGTTGAACACTTGCTTTATGTTGTCAGACTTGTCGCCCATGAGTATCTTGCACATCAAGTAGTCTTCTGGTGAGACTTCTTCTCTGCCGACAAGACGCTTTGCCTCTTTTCCGAACAAGTCAAACTCTCTGACGCCATCAATCTGCAGAAAGTCATGGTCTGAGGCAATCAGCATCTTTCCGATGTATCCTTCTAGCTTTGTGAGAGCAACTGCAATGACATCATCTCCCTCAGCACCATCAACTCTGACAATGTTGTAGCCATGCTGTGACTCGACATCAATCTCTTTGAACAGCACATTCAGCATGTAGTCTTTTATTGTGCTGAGCTTGTACTGCCTCTTCACTAGCACTCGCTGTGCTTTGTACTCAGGATACATAGTCTTCCTGAATGAGCGCTTGAGGTTGTCATCAAGCGCAAAGACAATGTCAATCCGAGTGCATGCATCAATCTCATCAGGGAAGTTAGACCGTGCAATCTCATCAACAGCCTCAAGACGCTTCATAGCATACTTCTTGAGTATCTTCTTGTAAGTGTCACAGTTGACAAGGTCTGGAAGATTGTCTTGGTCACACTCTTCTACAGGCTTTATCCACTGTGCAGCTTCTTCAGGATGGTTCTCTTCAAAGAACTTTGTTGCCCCGAACAATGCTGTGTACAGAAAGTAGCTTCCGTCTACTACAATCAAAAACTTGTTTTCTTTGTCCATTAGTCTATATCATATAGACATAGACATCAGATCGGATAGACTGGGTCAACAGGCTCATCACGTCTAGCAGCGTCAAACTGAAGTATTGTCTTGTTGACAAACTTTGCTGCCTCATAGTCGTCTAGCTGCTGTGGAATGTCTACGTTGTTGAGACGTGCATCTAAGTCATCCATCATGTCTATGTATGACTAGTTCTGCACAAGTGGCGCTTGCTGTATGAGCATGTCGCCGTATGTCTCTCCGCTGAGAATGCTAGATGTCTCCCAGATTGTCTGCTCAGTCTTCTCAGAGTACTTCCCCCAGATGAGGCAGCCACCGAACTTGTAGATGATAGATGACAGAGCTCTTGCAATCTGGTCTGAGTTTGCCTGCACAAACTCATCATCAGAAAGCTTGTTGTCAAGCACTTCAAGAGCTGACAGTATAGACTATGCTGTGTCAACTTTGGTGTCAAAGTGCTTTGTCTAGAGGTCACTTAGCTAGACATATGATGAAAGTGGGCTCTCTAGCTTCATGTCTCTTGCTCACTTCCGCTCAGTGCTTCTGAGAAATGCTCTTTTATCTAGTGTATGACTTCAGACCTGTACCCAATCTGCTGCGGCTGGTCAAGAAGCCAGTCAACATGCACACTTAAGTCATCTAGACGGTTGTCAACATTGTTGACAGTGAATCTAGTTGACTCCATTGTCAGGACATGGTCACTCAAGACCATCTTGTCCTTCAGGATCTATGTCTGCACTTCATTGCTCTTCATCTATAAGAGCTATTTACACTCCATCACTGCTGTGGCACAGCTTCAATGTTGTCTGCGCGCTCATTCTTCATCTTCAGAAGAAGTCCATCGATCTTCTTGTCACGGATGTTGTGCTTGTCAATAGCTTGCTCAAGAGCTGCAATTGTGTCAGAGTTGTACTTGTCTTTCCATGCTTTCTGCACATGGATGACTGTGAAGCCCATCCCTATAGATGCTCCAGCAAAGAATACAGCTAAATTGAACAAGAAAGAGCGCATCACTCTGACGCACATTCCAAGAAGGCGCACTCGGTATGCAGTCTTTGACATGGGATGCACCAGCATCCGTGCTGTGCTAGGCATTTCATACGTGCTGTCCATAGTGCTTCCTCCTGTCTCTGTCATTTGCCGAAGAAGCTTCCAAGAGCCTTTATTATGTCTCCGCAGTATGGGCTGAAGCCAAGTGCTGCAACTGCAAACCATATGTATGGCTTGACAACTGCAACTTTGAGAATCTGCCCAACAGACATCTTTGAAGCATCAATGTCTGAGTCTTTTATGCCATTAGACTCTTTCCAGGCATTTATTATCTGCTCTTTCTTCTTCTCTTCTTCAATGTCATTTGCAAGCTTCATTGCTTTGCAGCCTGCACACTTCTCATCATTTGAGATCTTTATCTTCTTCTCAACTGAGTCAAGGAATGCAATCTGAGATATGACTAGACCGACAATTGACTCAGTTATCTTCTGCACTTTCTGCTCAAGAGATATGCCGTTTGTCGCTGCTGCAGCATTGCTGAGAAGGCTTATCAAAGTCTTCTTGCACTTCTCATCAACCTGCATCTGCATTATCTTTGTCTTTGCAAATTCGGTGTCTTCTGATATGTTGTCTGAAACTGCCATCTGTTGAGCCCCATCATTTGTAATGCCACAGCTAGTCTGCAGCATTTCATTATTTACATTGTTTTTATGCATCAGCTAAAGTAAATAATTTTCACTATGATAACTGATGGAAACATTGACAAGAATTCAGCTAGGTACTGGTGTCTATTCTGTGACTAGAAAGCTGGTCCAAAGAAGCTGTCAGAGTCAGCACTGCTTGAAGACTTCATGAATGTCCCTCTAGACTCTATGTCTGGCAATGCTGGCAAGACAGATGCACAGCTAGAAGCTGGAAAGCTTCTTCTTGACTTGAAGTCAAAGAATGCATCTAGGCTGAGCAATGAGCTGAAGTACATTGCAAAGGGCATGGATGCCAAAGATGCTTCTGCTGTCGCAAACAAGCTGATTGCTGACCTTGATGCAAAGGGTGAGCAAGCTGCTGGATCATTTGCACGTGAGCTTGGTGAGACATTCATGAAGCCTGAGAAGGTGCTTCCAGACGGCAGCACGCTTGCCGATGTTGCTTCAGACTCAAATCTAGCTTAGTCTATATCAGGCATCAAGAAACTTGGAAGCGACACCTCTAAGGGATGGCTTGGGCGTATCTGGGATGTCGTGAAGGGATACTGGATGAGCATCACAGATGCTGTCTCCGAGTGGTTCTTGGGAGGCAAATGGGACGGTGCAACTCTGCCAGAGAAGCTTGCAATGCTGAAGACAGGCGGAATACACACTCTTGAGATTGCTCTCATTGCATATCTAGTGTACAAGATACGTGGATGGCTGTTTCCACAGCTGAAGCTTGCTTGGAAGAATCTGATGTCGGGTGATGCTCTAGCAAAATGCAAGTTCAATGACAACAAAGGAAATGCTTACATCTGCTGGTTTGACAAAGACAAGATGCAGTGGATGCTGAAGTATGACAGAGGCATCAAAGCTCTAATGCACAAAGATGACTTGTTTGTCTCAGAAGACAATGCTGACTCATTCTATGCAACAAAGTTCTTCAAAGACTTTGTTGAGCAGTGCAAGCGGTACATTCAGCCATATCTTGATGTGAAGCGCTCTGAAGAGCAGCTTAAGAATGATGACACACCGTCAGATGTCAAGAAGATGCTTCAGTTCATTGTAGACAATGCAAAAGCTATAGAAGACAAGATGTTCGGACGGTCTTATGGATACTTCAATGAAGCTGAAGAAGATGTGCTCAATGAAGCTGTGACAGATGCAGACAGATACATCCACTACTATGCAACATTCTCTGGAAAGAGAGTAGACTTGTACAACTACAACAAGCAGCTGATAAGGCGCTTCAACATGAAGTCTGATGTTGTCACAGCAACCGTGTCAGGCTATGGAAAAGATGCCATTGTTGCAATTGTGATGAAAGACGGCAAGATGCATCTGTACAAGTCAAATGGCCAGCTTGTCAGAAAATGATGAGCTTATTTCAATGGTGAGAACAATGTCAAAGCTGTGATACTAGCTGGATTGTATGATGTGCAGATGAGCTCATATGCTTCAGCTAGAGTCTTGCCTCGAGACACGGTGTCATCTACAACAAGCACATGCTTTCCGTCAATTCCAGCATGAGTGTGCTCTTCAATACTCATTGTTTTAGTGATGATGTTTCTAAGATCTGGATTTTTAATGAAATGGTAAGAGAACACATTGTTGTGCTCTTTTCTCATTCTGTCAAAATATTCATCTAGCTGACGCCTCATTTCTCTAGCTGCGCGTTTTCCAATAGACACAAGCCATCTGTTCATTGGTGAGTTTGCATTGTCAAAGACATCATGGACAACTGTGTCAACTGACAGCTTTGTAAGCACACTGTCAAACAAATTCATCTTCTTGTCATTAGCTGATGCTGCTTTGGCTAAAGCTTCTGCAAACTTGCTATTCAGCTCATTCTCACTTGGACAGACAATTGTTGCAACATTACCAGACAAAGCAGCGAAGTATGACTTCACAAACTTGTCTAATATCTGGCTTATAAGCTGCTGGATGACTAGCTTGTCATATTCAGTCTTGAATCTATAGTTATTCTCATCTTTGAAAGCATACACTAGTGGATTTCCATCAGGAGATCCAAACGGGCTTTTCATCTTTGTCCGTTTGAACACTGAGAACACTTGCAGTTTGCCATCTAGCAGCTTGATCTTTGGCACTTCTAGGTCGAATGATGTTGGATTTCTCTCAAGTGATGTGTCTATGCCTTTGCTATGCCGTGGGTTGTATGACACATCAAACTTCATGTTCCCTTCTTCATCATAGGCTGGATGTAGATCAATGCCTTCATCTAGCATGTCATCAACAAAAGACTTAATGTCAATCACATCAAGTCTTGAAAATTTCAGCTCAAATGGAATTCCAGCATTACTCATATCATTATTTTAAAACATTTAGCTTGTTTTTTAAACTAGACATGTCAGTCAGCATTCAGATGCCAGAGCTTTCCGGTTGACAGCCATTTATCTTTTACATTTCCCATGAATGTCTTGAAGTCTTGGCTGGCAAGGTCTTTCTCTGACAGCACAAGCTTTTCAGGGTCTAAGACTTCTCTGAGCTCAACATTGCATTCATCGTCTAAGATCTCAGCTAGCACCGACTTAGGGTTAACAGCAACTTCTGAAGCTTTGTCATACATCTTGTCGCAGTAGTACATGAACACTGCATCTCCAGGCTGTCCGTCATCTGGCACAAAGAATGAATGAAGAAAGCCGTGAGGGACATAGACTTTGTTCTGGACTACTGGATCAAGCAGATAGCAAGCGGACTTGCCGAATGTCTTGCTGTCCGGACGAGCATCGACAACTATGTCATATATTGGCATAGTCAATGCTTCAACAAGCTTAGCTTGGCAGAATGGAGCTTTCTGAGCATGGAATCCACGGAATGTGCCTTTTCGAGACACACTCCTGTTTATCTGCTTCACAATGTCAAGATATGGCACATCTGAGCTCTTCAGAACTTCAGTGAATGAGCCTCTGCCGTCAGGAAACACATTAGGGAACAATGTCCATGGCTGCTGGGCATTTGAGTCAAATCTTGTGTCTTTCTCAATCTTCATTGCTGCACTCTTTCTTGTTTTATTTGTTCTTCAATTCTAAATCAGGTCTAATCCATATAAATCCATGTGCAGACTATATTCGATGATGTACACAATCAATTATTTCAGCACCATAATGTAATGTTTCACATAACTCTTTAAGACTTTTCCACTCTTTTATAAAAACCATATCTAATGTATACTACAAAATTTTACGGCATCTTGAAGTTGAACGTTTCTAAACATATTCAGGATGTTCTTTATTAGTCGCTTTCTAAATGTTACTAAATCTAATATGATTTTCTTCATTAGACCAATATTTTATGCTAGCAAGTTTTTTGTTTTTACGATATTCTGGATTTTTATATGCAGCATTTAATCCATTAATACGTTTCTATCTAACTTCTTTATCTTTCCAAGACTATTTAACTCCATACGATACTTTCTCTTTATTTGATGGATTAGAATAAAATTCTTTCTATCGTTTTGATACAATTTCACGATTTTCTGGATGACAAATATAAATTTGTTTAAGTGCATTTGATGTTTTTATTCTTTCAAGCTTATTTTTATATCTATTAGACTATCCATCTGATAGTTTCTATTTATGTGAATCAGTACTACATATTTTTTTAAGTTTAACGGAATGCTATTTTCTATTGTTAGAATTACTCCAATACTATTTCATATGTCTAGATGTAGATGTTCTTTTATGCAACTAAAGATCTTCATATATATTTCCAATTTCATCTAATTGTTTAGATGATAATTCTCCAAATGCTGCATCATATTTTGTATGTAGCATTAACCAAAATGCATCACACATTTTATCTGCATACTGTATATATTGCAATTCATCTTTATAATATTTCCATAAATGATAATGAACCTATATATGTTCTTTAACAGTTAATTTAACTATATTAGACTTATCATCTTTAAGATTTGGATATATTGACTATGGTTTAATATGATGATATTCTCCCATAACGTCTGATGCTAATGGATTAGCAATTCTATTATTGATTATCTCATAATACTATTCATAATGTGTCATTTTTGCATTCATAAAAAATAAACCTCTATTTAAAGTACGAGTTTAAATAGAGGTTATAAATAGTTTAAACATCTAAATTAACTCGTACTTAATTTAGTTATTATTATTTACTTCTTGAGCATACCATTCAATTATGTGTGGCATAAATTTTTTCCATGTTGAATTTGCTATGCATATATTAGAAGATGGCGTTAAATAATAACTTGTATCATGAGCTAATCTATCATTTACATAAGTAATTAATGTTTCTGGTTTATTTAAATAATGAAGAATAAACTTTATCAATTCAATATTTGTTATATAGTTTTCATTGCATGGCCCAATATTATAAATTTTTCCCAATTGTCCAAATTTAATAATGTTTAAAATTGCATTATTATGATCAGCAACATATGTCCAGTGACGTTTTTGCAATCCATTCCCATATACTGGTATATTTTTATTTTTTATTGCTGCAGAAATAACAGTACCAATCAATTTTTCGCAATGTTGATATTTTCCAGCATTATTGGTACATCTTGATATTGTTACTGGTAAATTAAATGTTTTTGCATATGACATACAAATTAAATCTGCACTTGCTTTTGAAGAGCTATATGGTGATGATGGATTTAAATTAGAATATTCATTTATATTACTGTCTGGTGTTGATATGCCATACACTTCATCTGTTGACACCTGATGAAGTCTGCAGCCATGCTTTCTGCACACTTCAAGCAGATTCACAACTCCCATGACATTTGTGTCAAAGAAGACCTGTGGTCCGCTAATGCTGTTGTCAACATGGCTCTCTGCTGCAAAGTTGACAATAGTGTCAACATCATAGTCTGACACGGCATTCTCAACAGCAACTGGGTCGCATATAGACTTCTTCAAGCAGACTACTCCCAAGTCTGCCAAGATCTTCTTCTTCTCTTCAAGCTTGAACTAAGCTGCATATGTCTCACAGTCAAAGCATATGAGCTAGCAGTCTTTCATCTTCGGCGCCCAGTCTTTGAGAGCATTGAAGCCTATGAAACCAAGCCCTCCAGTGACAAGCACACTCTTCATCTTCTTTCTCTTCATCTCTTCTTCCCCAATGACTCAATGTCAGATATCTTCACACCAGTGCGCTCTTCTATCATGCGCACAAAGTTGCTTGCATCATTCAAGCTCTGGAATGTCCCAGCATCAAACCATGCATTTCCCACGCCTATCCGCTTCATCTTCAGCTTCTTCTGCTCAAGAAGAAGCCTGTTCAAGTCAGTTATCTCGAGCTCGCCTCTTGCACTTGGCTTCAAAGTCTTTGCCAGAGCAACTACTTCATTGTTGTAGAAGTATATTCCAGGCACTGCATAGTTTGACTTCGGCTCAGCTGGCTTCTCTTCAATAGACAGCACATTGTCTTCTCCATCAAACTCAATCACACCATACCGCTTTGGATCTGACACAGGATATCCGAATATCACATTGTCATCAGACTTGCATGCTTCTTTGATGACTTTCTCAAGCTGGTTGCCGTAGAAGATGTTGTCTCCAAGGAACAAGCAGAACTGTGAGCTGCCGATGAACTCTTCAGCTATCAGCACCGCTTGTGCAATGCCCTCCGGCCTCTCTTGGACTTTGTAGCTGAGACTTAGACCAAGCTCTTTGCCGTCTTTGAGATTAGCTTCAAGAATGGGAGTTGTCTCTGGCGTAGATATCACTAAGATGTCTCTGACACCAGCTTTGGCCATTGTGTACAGTGGATAGTATATCAATGGCTTGTTGTACACGGGAAGCAGCTGTTTGCAGACATACTTTGTCAATGGTGAGAGCCTAGAGCCGCTTCCGCCCGCGAGCAGAATGCCTCGTCTTCTATTACTCATAATTTAATATTATACAGTAAAATTAAAGCCAAGAGATGTATACTCTTGGCTTTGCAGATTTGTATTTATATTTTATGCTTCAGCCACCAGCACAACTTACAACTAAAGTCTTTACGTTTCTTTTAGCATCAACATCAACATCAACATAGCATACTTCTTCACCAAATCCAATGTCATTTGGACCGCAAAGCAGAGCAATGTTGAAGATGTCATTATCTTTTAAAGCTTTGTCACCTGCTGCTTTAAATTCACTCCAGGTCATGCTGGGATCATATGGTGGATATTGGTCACCTATTGCTGGGTCAGTATGATCATATTTTGCGAAGAATGAAGTCTTTTCATTCAGTTGTCTTAGTTGCTTCTTCCAGTAAGCAATTGCTTCACATATGAACTTTCTTGAGTATTTTTTCTTCATATTAGTTTTTCTTTATAGCTATAACATTTTTTCAGAACACAGACAGCAGCTTCAGCACCCATCCACATCCACCGACAGCGCCTATTATTGCACCAACTCCCAATATGATCTTTGCAGCTGTCCATCCAAACTTAGCCATGTCATTTATTGTCTCATTACGAGCTTTGTGCTTCACAGAGTCTAGCTCAAGCTTAGTTATGCGCCCTTCATGGTCGCAGATCTAGTTCATCACTCGCTCCATGTTGGTGTTGAGCTTTGTGAGCTGCTTGACAAACTCTTGCTTCCAGGCATTTATCTCATCTTTGAATCCGTCTAGCTTCTCTTCTAAGCGGTCAAACCGCTGAGCCATCATCTCTTCAACGGTCAATGTCTTGATCTATGCTGCTTTCTTTAGACGGTTCTTCTTTCGAGAATTCTAAGACAGGTCATCTTTCTTCATTTCTTGCTGCTCTCTAGCTTTCTAAGCTTCTTTTCAAGCTTTGGATTGTATTCAAACACTAAGTCAAAGTCTGGGCTTTCTCTGAAGCTCTAAGCTAGATATGCTTTTCTTCTAAGGAGCCCAAACAGCTTCTTGACCGTGAATGTCTTTATTTCAAGCTTCTTGTAGCATTCTGCGCATAGCTCAAAGCAATAAACTGAATTACCGCCGACTCGAAAACCAAAGTCGTAAGGTGTGTCTTCGGCTAGCAGCTTCTTAGCTTTGGCAATTGCTTTTCTCTTGTACTTCTTTGGACGGTAGATGCATATTCTGTCACATTCCATGAACTCAATTGCATCAATCTCACTGACACCCTCTGCAACTGCATGTATCACTGTGTCATTGCCGATGTACAAGCCGCCATGTGAGTATTTGAATGGGTCATCAATGAACATGCCGTCTAGATAGCAGTTGTATCCACGCATGATGACGTCACCTGGCTCAAGGATGTCCAAAGCTTGCTTGATGTGCTTTCCATCCATCAAGAAGAATGTCGGGTCATAGACCATGAACATTGGAAACTTGAACACTTTGATGTTTCCGAATGCTGTTATGAACTTTGCCCACAGCTTGTAGAAGAACTTCTTCATTCCATGTCTTTCTCATCTAGATGTGTATTTTTATTTACACTTAGATGGCAGAGCATTATGTCTTCAAATGTTTAAAATGTAAAATATATAAAAAGTATATTTAGAAAAATATCATATTTTTAAATAATGCAAATGAATATCTTAGATGAAATGCACAAGTTCTTGAATGCATCTGCTCCCAGGCTAGAAGTCTTCAGAACTTCTGGCATATGCTTAGCAGATGAGTGCGCGAACGCATAGGTCTTAGACTATGCAGATCTATCAAAAGATGATCTAGTGTACTCATCAGACTCTTCAAGAGCTATAAGAAGAGCTCTTGATGGCAATGCTGTATATCTTGCAGATGCAGAGATCAAGACATATCCATCTAGATACTTGGCAAAGCGAATAGCTAAGATCATAGCGGACTGTCTTGGAATGGACTTCTGTGTGTTCTCTACAAAATTCTATGAGCCTGATGTAAAAATATGCAGTTTTGCAAACGACTTGATGGTGTATGATGCAGCAGCAAAGAAGTCATTTGCATATGATGACATCAAGATAGACTCACCAAAATGCTGCTATCTTAAGATGCAAGCTATGAATGTCAAGGATGATGCTGCTGGAAGACTGCATATTGTTGTCATGTTTCCGTCAAGAAGCTTAGTTGATGATGTTCTTAGTGTAGATGTGCTGAAGAAGATGATTGAAGCTGGAGATTCATTTGGATATGACTACATAGCGTATTCACCTTCTAGAAGCAGAGAAAGCATCTCATTTGTCATAAGCTTTGAAGCAAAATGGCAAGAAGATGACATAGAAGTTGAAGACAAGCTGTATCATGTAGCACCTCTTTCATCAAAAGACAAGATCTTGAAATATGGACTGAATCCTCATGGCGATGACAGACAAAGCATCAACAAGAAGCTTGAAGCTTCAAAGACTGTGCATAGCATGTCAAACATCATTCATCCCCATCGTGTATATTTGTTCAATGGACTAGACATATATCGCATCAAGTCATTTCTAAGACAAGCTGGAAAGATGTCAAAGACATATGATAAGAGCTTGGGACAGCTAGTCATGTCAAAAGACTTCTGCTTGATAGAAGTAGACAGAGACAAAATAAAGCATTTGAAGCTGTATAGAGACAACAACTTTGAAAATAACAGCTCTGACAAACCAGCTGCCTTGTACACATATTCAAACATTCCGCCGGATGCTTTGAAGTTCAAGACAGTTTTGCATCTTTGAAGTTGCATTATTTTAATAGTTGATCTCTTTGAACCGTCCCTTCAAAGCTCCCATTCTGTTCAGCTTGCTGACTAGCCAGCTGATGCAGCCGTCGAGGATGTATGTCTTGCACCAGTCAGTCTTGTGTCTCACACCACGTCCAATCCCTTGGCATAGCTTGTTGATGACATCATACTCATACCATCCGTCTACGTAAGCCATCTTCCGCTTCACATACTCACTTCCCAAGCATGCATATGGCACCTTGATGCATATCTGGAACCGGCACAAGCTGTCTGGGAAGTTCAGCCCTTCAATCAATGTAGGTCCAGCTAAGATGCTGTTGTCATCTGGATCATCGGCTCGTTCTAAGAATTCAGCTAGAGCAGCTTTCTTCTCAGCGGCATTCTTGTAAGTGATCAAGCGCTTTGCTGTGTCTTCAGGCAAGCTCTGCACAAACATGTCTAAGTTTGCATAGCTTCCAGTCTGGACAATGCCGCGCACACTGCTGTTCTCTCTGCATATGTCAGCAGCTTGCTTGGCTATCACAGCTATTGACTTGTCTTTCTCTTCATATGACATCTTGTTTGCTCGTGAGAACAGCACTGGTGACTTGCTGAAGTCAAATGTTGAGTCCATCACAAATGCTCTGCAGCTCTTCTTGTCAAGCCCTGCAAGCTTTGCATACTCATTGAAGTCGCCTATAGTTGCTGACATCAGCATCTCACAGCCAGACTTTGCATGCAAGTACTTCTTCAGCATCATGTCATCAAGCACAAAGTTCAAAGTGTGGCTCTTTGCATCAGATGTCAGCACAGCATACTCAGATGACCCGACTTCACTGATGAACTCCAAGAAGTCCTCAAGCTTGCAGTGCTCTTGTCTAGCATTGTTTCCGGCGGTGAGGACAGCTCTCTCAGCTTTTGACAGCTTAGACTTCTCAGCAAACTGGCTTCTAGCCGCTGTGTTGGCTGCTGTGTACATTCCAACATACTGCTCGTACTTCTTCACAAGCTCCATGAGCTCGTCATTAGACTCACATAGCCCCATGTTCATCACCAAGCGGAGGCGTTGAGTCTCACTTGACGGAGCTTTCATCCACTTGTCAAGCACTGTCATCCAGCTGGGCCGCTTCATGCTTATGACTGGTGCAAAGTGAGTCTGGCATATCTCACAGATCTTGTGGCACTCATCACATATCACTAGGTCTCTGGCCGGAAAATTAGGGTTCTTGCCCTTGAACAGCATGTCTTCAACATAGTTTCGCTGGATGAAGTACAGCTGGTAAGTCATCAAGGTTATCGGAGCATGGACAGCCTTCACATAGTCAAGCATGTACTTGCACTGCCTCTTGCATGGCCAGCTGCCGCTCTTGAACATCACTGAAGCCACACCAGTCCCCTTCAGAGAGCACGGAGCTTGACTGACATTGCATCCATTCTTCCAGCATGTGTAGTTCTCCTTGCCCTTGATGCATCCAAAGCACTTCTGCTTGAGCTTGGAGATGTCATTCTCATACTGAGCAAACAGACTGAGGTCTGAGACTAAGATGTAAGACTTCTTGCTGTAGACTTTCCACAAGACATATGCTGCTATCAGTGCAATCATAGACTTTCCTGAGCCTGTCGGCGCTTCAAGCAATGTATGCTTGAGGTCTGACACTGCATTGTCTACAGTGAACTTCACAGCTTGAAGCTGGCCTTCTCTGAACTTGAAGCTCTCTCCAAGCAGCTCTGCTGCGCATTCTTCTATCTTGCTCTCTGGACAACTAGCTTGCATGATGAAATTGTACTTGCATAATCACAGCTCAAACACATCAAACACAACTTGCTTTCTTGGGTCAGCTTGCTTGAACTTAGTTGCCTTCAAGAAGCTCTTTAGCGGCGACAGCACAAGCTTGTCAAACATCACATCATAGTCAACTTGGAAGACGCTGTCAAACTCTTTTGGCCACTGTCCATCGTGGAAAGCTATGCATTCGATGCCGTACTCATTTGACGGAACTATGTAAGTGAAGCGCACTTTCTGCCCCAGAAGTATTGAGTCATACTTCTTTCCTATCTTCAGATGCTTGACCATCTGGTTGTAGAATGTGCATGCTTTAGATATTCCAGTTGCTCCAAGCTCCATCTGCAAGAAGCCAGATGACTCGCGAGCTGTGTTGTACCCCTTCCACATTGCGATGTCATCAACATCCATTGTCTTGAACTCGTCATATGCTTTGTTCACATAGTCTACAAAGTCATGCTCATTCCAGTTCTCTTTCAAGACACCGAGATATATGTCACGCAGAATGTCTTTGACCATCGGCGGCACTGAAGCTTTCTTCAGCTCAATTCCCGAGAACTTCACTTTGTCAACAATCTCGGGGCCTTCTGAGAGGATTTTATGCACGGCATAGTGCTTTTTCATTTCATAAAGTCCGACAGCGCCGATGTACTCTAGTGAGTATCTGAGCACCTCTGGATGCTCTGTGCGATAAGTCTTGCCTATCAAGTCATTCTGCACAAATGGATTGACTTCATTCTCAACAAAGTCATCTACCCACTTCCACAGCATCAGCTTGTGCTCATCATCCCACTTTGCAAGGTCATCGCCTAGCCCATACTTCTTCTTGAAGTCATCTGATACACATTGGATATTGCAGAACTGACTGTTGTGGACTAAGATATTGTCCGCATAGAATAAATGAGACTCATCATCAACTTCACAGTCATACACATAGTCATCAGTTGTGCCCATGTCTTCAATGCTGACTATTGCGCCGACTAGCTCTTTGTCTTCAGACTCATCATAGACTGACACATAGTCATTGATTTTTAGATTCTTTGCATCAACGTTCTCAAAGAAATGGTCTTTGTCATATCTCATGCATATGTGGTCAGTTGTCACTGTCACTTCTTCATATTGTCTAAACAATGACCTGCTGCCAACTGGATCTAATGTGTCTACAGTCTTCTCAACTTTGACAATGATCTTTATGAGATGCTTTGAAGTCTTATGCCTTGACATTGCAACAAGCTTCACATATCTATTGCCTGAAGTCTTCACTTCATAGTTCTCAGGATATATGACTTCATATGACTTCTGCTTGTTGATGCTATATTTCTTTGACAGCTCATTGAACAATGACTCTATGTCAGTCTTCTCTTCACACATATAGATAAAATACAAGCATAGACGTGCTGATGATAAAGTCAAAGCTTGGCAATTTTTGACTTGTCTGTGTCTACATCATAGACTAAGACATTGTCTTCTATTAGATTTCTAGGAATATGCGAATATGTGAACACGGCTTTCTGCTAAGTGAAGTCTGAGTCTTCATCTGAATATGATGGATCTCTGTAGAACTTCATCTTGCCGTCTTTCCATAGCTAGCTGTCTTGAATCTTTTTCTTCAAGATCTTCAAGACGCAGAACTGAGTGTCGCCTTTTTTTGATGCTTTGTCTATTCCATATTTCAATATGTCTTCATATGGCGCATCATTGAACAAAAACAGTCTGTCAGGATATGAGAAGTCTATTGACTGCATCTTTGTTGTCAGCCCAGCTTTTCTTATCTTCTAAAGCGACCGCATTGAAGTGACATGATACAGCACATCAGCTAGCTGCACATCAAGATATGAATATTTTGCTTCAAATGTGATGTAGAAGACTCTGACTGCTCTTTTGATCTAGTTGTTTGGCTAGTAGTCCCATGGCTGTTCAGAAGAAAAATAGTATCCAGCTGCTATAGCAATCTATACGACTTCTTCTCTAAGCTTCTTCTACTGGTCTTTGTCATCTGCATATGTCGGCAAAGCTAGACGTACCTGCGGAGACACTTTCTAGTCTTCATCTGACAGGACAACTTCATCAACTACTCTTTCATTGTCATCATTGTCATCATACAGCATGCCAAATGTAAGATCTTCAAGCTCAGCTGGAAGCTCATCTGCACAGAACTTTCTGAATCTTTTCACTAGCCATGAAGTTGGATATGTCTGCAGAAGAGCTTCATTCTTGAACATCACATTTCTTTCATGCTGTCTGATAGCTTTGACTAGCTAGCTTTCATTTCCAATCTCAAGCATATGGCATTCATGTGGGTCAAATTCACATAGTTCTACATTGTCTAAGCTTTCACTCACTAGCTTGACAATTGATGTGCTTCTATGAGACTTTGGCAAAGCGACATTCTTTGCTCGAATATCTTTATGCATGAATTTGATGTACTTCTATAGTTCTTGCTGGCTCTAGACTAGATAGTTTTTCATATTTATGATTGACATAGTTTGACAGTTTTGTCTTCAAAATGTGTATTTGAAGAACTTGATCTCTGGCATGTGCTCTCTAAGCCACAATGCTTCATCTAATGTCATCTGCACCCATTTTGCTTTGTTGACATTCTTACGTATGACTTCAATTGACTGGTCAAGCAATGCTGAAAGTCCTGGAGTAAGCTGGTCCCATTTGCATTCATCATACAAGTCAGAAAGCTGCGTCACATATGAGCATGCGCCTTCAAATGTCAGTGAAGAGTCTTCAGACTCATTAGCTAAGTCTGAAGGTTTTACTAGATTCATATTCAATGTAAGTCTTTTTGCTTCATATTCTGCTGTAGCCATTGCTTTGTCTGCAATCTCTTTGTTTGGAAATCCATATATTACTTTTTCAGTTTGATCTTCATTTTGCCCAATTCTTCTTCTATAGTGGAATCCGTCATCAAGCAGTTCAATGTCATTTGGGCTTTTATGCAGAACTTCAACAACAAATTCATTTGGCAATGGGTATCCTTCAAATTTCTTGAAATAGTGCTCAATAGCTCCTGATACTTCTCCCCATATCCAATTAGTATATGGCGCCGTGTCAGACTTCACAATTGCTTTGACACCATTTTTTCCAAATTGAGTTCCATCATTACCATAAGCTTGTATCTTAAAGCCGCCATTGGCATTTCTATAAAATGCACATGAAGCAATATGACCATCTTCTGCTTTGACCAGCTTTATCAATGATATGCTTCTTGACAGCTTGCTGATGTCAGTGTTTCCATAATAGCCGCCAATTGGTCTATATGTTTTTTTAACTAGATTGACAACATCTGGTAGAAGTTCTCTTATTCTACTGGGATCATCAATGACTTCAACATCAATTTGTGATGCATCAAATGATTCTAGCAATGTCTGCCAGTAGTCTATAGCATCTTTAATAAGCTTCTTTGTATAATGTGGCTTCATAATTTTATAGTTCCTATGCCGAGAAAAGGCAACCATCTTCAGTGGTTGCCATGAATCGGCATAAAATATTTTACAAAATTTTTTTTTACAAAATTTTTCTTAAAA
>Ga0310786_10000707_pt1 | contig 53558 bp, 53 predicted proteins | sample AusTroGonzalo_MG_FD_203881 | JGI IMG/M metagenome (GOLD analysis project Ga0310786, IMG submission 203881) | Bovine rumen microbial communities from tropical cattle in Woodstock, Queensland, Australia - Gonzalo_03 (v2) (version 2) | ecosystem: Host-associated > Mammals > Digestive system >...
CTGCTTCAGTATCTGAGACACTTCGGATGGTTTAATATCTGCCATAAGTCGTATGTTTAATTAAATGTTATACCTATTAATAAATTGATCTCTGAAGTGACTGTTTAATTTCCTGCAATTGTGTCCTAACGCTCAAGTCGAGCTGCTGGTTTTCGATTCGCACGATTACACCGCCAATCATCTGCTCGTCAACCTTGTTCTTGAGGTCAACATTCGACTTGTAAACCTCCTTGATACGGTTTTCGATGTCCTGCCTGAGGGCGTCGTTGAGAGGCTGGGCGGTTGTAATTACAACTTCCTTGCAGTTGTTCTTGCGACGATACGAAGTCTCGAAGTTGCGGAGGATGTCAACCACATATATTTCGCGGTTCTTATCGACAAGGAACTTCAGGAAGTTGAGCGACAAGTCGTCAATCTTTCCACCAAACGAGTTGACGAAAAGGTTAATCTTGTCGGACTTCTTGACGATAGGGCTTGCCATCACCTCCTTGAATTCGGGCAGCGAAGCCAAAGTTTCGCGCACTACGCGGAAATCGGCATATACCTTTTCAAGCAGACCTTTTTCCTCTGCAAGCTCGAATATGGCTCTAGCGTATCTGACAGAAATCTTGCTTTGGTTCATAACTAGTTGAATTTAATTTCCTTAACCAAATCGTTAACGAGCATTTCCTGGTCGGGAGTAGTGCTGATTTGCTTGCGAACAACCTTTTCGGCAACGGCAATCGAGAGGTCGAGAACCTGATTCTTGATGTCGGCCATAGCAGCCACCATCATAGCATCGCGTTTCTGTTCTGCCTCGGCCATAACCTTTGCGGCAGCCTTTTCAGCTTCCGACTTAGCCTGTGCAACGATTTGCTCCTTTATTTCACGCGCCTCTTTCAGCATCTTGTCTCTTTCTGCACGAGCTTCATCCATGATCCTCTCATTGTCGGCCTGCAGTTTCTTCATCTCCTCGCGGGCAATTTCAGCCTGATTCAATGCATCCTCAATGCTCTGGCTTCTTTTCTTAATAGCATTGTTTATGGGCTTCCATGCGACCTTGCCCAATATAATCAACAATGCCAAGAAGATAATGGTGGTCCAAAAAACTAATCCTATTCCGGGCGTTACTAAATCCATAACTTATATACTTTTAATTTAACTTTTTCTGTTTTTAAACGGAGCCTCCAACCAATCGTTGGAGATTCCGTTTTTTTGTAGCACTGAATTAAGCGATCAAAGCAACTACAACACCGAACAGAGCAACACCTTCTACAAGAGCTGCTGCGATGATCATTGCAGTCTGAATTTTACCTGCTGCTTCAGGCTGTCTTGCGATAGCGTCCATTGCTGCGCTACCAATCTTTCCGATACCAAAGCCAGCTCCTATTACTGCCAAGCCAGCTCCTATTGATGCAATCGTAAACATAATTAAACTTATTAAAATTAAACATTCAAATTTCTAAATCAACATTCTACTCGTGCTTGTGCTCTGCAACTGCCAAACTGATGAACACTGCCGAAAGCATTGTGAAGATATAAGCCTGCAGGAATGCGACAAGCATTTCGAGACAATCCATAAACAATACGAATATTACCGATACCGGTGCTACGGCAATTGTCTGGAAGATGAATATCAGCGATATCAAGCTCAAGATGATAATATGTCCTGCCGAAATGTTGGCGAAAAGACGAATCATAAGAGCAACCGGCTTAACGATGATACCCATGAGTTCGACAACTGCGAGTATAGGCTTTACGAACACAGGAACGCCGGGCATCCAGAAAGTGTGATGCCAGTAGTCCTTGTTTCCATTCAAGTTAATCATAAGGAAAGTGAAAACGGCGAGAACCATAGTCACAGCGATGTTACCAGTTACGTTGGCATTGCCGGGGAAGAACGGAATAAGACCTAATATATTATTAAATAGTATGAAGAAGAAAACGGTTGCGAGGTAAGGCAGGAACTTATCGGTCTTCGAGCCAAGGTTAGGATATATAATATCGTCCCTGACATAGAGGAAAATTGGTTCCAATACTGCCTGCATACCTCTAGGTCTACCAGGATTCTTCTTGTATGCCTTTGCAAAACTAATGAATACTAGTAATAATATAATAGAAACAAGCATCATTGATGCTACATTCTTTGTTATAGAGAAATCAAGTGGTTTTTCATTCTCTATTTCACCATCTTTATTAAAGGTAATCTCACCATCTTTGCCAGCAAGGTAAATTTTGCCCTCATACAAAATATAGGTATTGTCTCCTTTCTTTACAAGAGAATCTCCATGGTGGAACGCACTAGACATGAAAAAGTCTAATTGTCCGTTTGCATACACAATCACCGGCAGAGGAATAGCCACATGGACTTCCTCTTCTTCACCATCAACTTCTTTTTTATAGTCCAGTATATGCCACTCATGTGAATCCTTAATATGTTCCATTATGAGACCTGTGACATCAAATTTTGCTGTATCTTCCGATTGCGACTCGTCATCTTTAGCACTTGCAGGTGCGGCGAAAGTCAGCAATACACAAAGACTTAACAAAAAACAAACATATTTCTTCATATTCCAATTATGAATTTTATTGTAAGACCACAAATTTACATTTTCTTTTCTTAAATCACACAACTTTTTTCATGTTTTTTTAAAATATTTTTTCAAAAAACTGATATACAAACAATTAACTCATCAAATATAAAATATACACAAAAAGTCCAAGCCAAATATTATCCAGTTATACCACTGAATAAAATCAATAATTTTCTAAAATAGCTTCAGTTGGTTAATCAGCTGTGAGTTGCTTGATTTTGTTTGAATTTAATGACTATTAAATCAACAAGCTTTTCAAACTTATAATACATTGATCATCTGGGACACCCCTTTAGTCCACATTTTTAACTTTCAATTCTCAATTTCCACTTTTTTATATAACTTTGCCCCACAAACGAAACATAAAGACAATGACAGAAAAAATCATCATCCTCGACTTTGGCTCACAATATACTCAACTGATAGCCAGACGAGTACGCGAATTAAACACCTATTGCGAAATACATCCCTACAACAAGATTCCCACATTGGACGAATCGGTAAAGGGCGTAATTCTTAGCGGAAGTCCGTACTCGGTGCGCGACGAAAAGGCTCTCAAGCCCGACCTTTCGGCAATAAAGGGTAAAATGCCGCTTCTCGGCGTATGCTATGGTGCACAGTACCTTGCACATTTCTACGGCGGCGAAGTCGCTCCATCGAACTCACGTGAATATGGTCGTGCAAACCTCAACTTCGTAAACGCCAACGATGTGCTTATGAAGGATGTGCCATCGAATTCGCAGGTATGGATGTCGCATGGTGATACAATAAAGCAAATTCCTGAAAATTACGAAATTATAGCTTCAACAGCCGACGTAAAGGTTGCTGCATACAAAATCGGTGGCGAGCAGACCTGGGGCATACAGTTCCATCCCGAAGTTTACCACTCGACCGACGGCAAAACCTTGCTGAAGAATTTCGTAGTTGGCATTTGCGGTTGCTCGCAGTCGTGGACGCCCGATTCGTTTGTCGAAACGACTATCAAGGAACTTCGCGAAAAAATCGGTAGCGACAAGGTCGTTCTCGGACTTTCGGGCGGCGTTGACAGTTCGGTAGCAGCAGTGTTGCTCAACAAGGCTATCGGTAGCCAGCTCACTTGTATTTTTGTTGACAACGGACTGCTTCGCAAGAACGAATTTTCGTCGGTGCTCGAATCGTACCGCGGAATGGGACTTAACGTTATCGGTGTCGATGCCAAGCAGGACTTTTACCGCGAACTGGCAGGCGTAACCGAGCCCGAACGCAAGCGCAAGATTATAGGAAGGCTCTTCATCGAGACTTTCGACCGCGAAGCAAGCAAAATCAAGGACGTGAAATGGCTTGCACAAGGCACAATTTATCCCGATGTAATTGAGTCGGCTGGCGTACTTGGACCGGCAGCGACAATCAAGTCGCACCACAACGTAGGCGGTTTGCCCGAAAAGATGAACCTGAAGATTGTCGAGCCGTTGCGTCTGCTCTTCAAGGACGAAGTTCGTCGCGTAGGCAAGGCGTTGAATGTCAGCAACAACATACTTGGCCGTCATCCTTTCCCGGGACCGGGACTTGCTATCCGCATCATAGGTGACATCACAGCACAGAAGGTTGAAATTCTGCAGAACGTTGACGATATTTTCATTCAGGGACTCCGCGAAGATGGCCTTTATGACCAGATCTGGCAGGCAGGAGCAATATTGCTTCCTGTGCAGTCGGTAGGTGTTATGGGCGATGAACGCACCTACGAAAATGTTGTTGCTCTCCGTGCAGTACACTCCACCGACGGTATGACCGCCGACTGGGTTCACCTGCCATACGAGTTCCTTGCAAAGATTTCAAACAAGATAATCAATAAGGTAAAAGGCGTAAACAGAGTTGTGTATGACATCAGCTCGAAGCCTCCGGCTACGATAGAATGGGAGTAGAAATAGCCGTAAATCAATAATTATCAGCAAGTTTAATAATAAGATTATGTCGACTAAACAAACTGAAAACATATCGTACGCTGCCGCGCTCGAAGAGCTTGAAAAAATTCTTGCCGACATGGAAAGCAACGAGCTTGACCTCGACACCTTGAGCGAAAAGGTGAAACGTGCAGCCATCCTGACAAAACTGTGCAAGACAAAACTGAGAAGCACAACCGAAGAAATTGACAAGATATTGGAGGACTGGCAGAAGGAATGATTTATAGGATTCGAAGATTTGAAAATTTGAAGATTTGAATGGTTGGACGATTTAAAATATTACGGACAATTTGCCTGATGGTGGCGATAGCTCTGGCAACCATCGCATCGGCTCAGCGTGTTCGTCCTTCCACAACCGTAATCGACAAGGAAAAATACGCTGGACCAACTAAATGGTCGTGCATCGACAAGCACTACGGATACTATTTTATCAGTTATTCAATGCCTATTCCTATCGAAAAGAACAACAAGGAAATAGAAGGTAGGTCTGGCAAGTTCCGTGCTGGATACATGTACCGCTATAAGGTTGCAAAGCCTTTCGATCTCGGTGTTCAGCTCAACTATTTGCGCCAAAGTACTGGAATAGATTACGATCCTATAGGAATTGCATTGGTCGAAATCAAGAAACATAAATTCTCAAAAATAGAACATTCCATTGAATGTGGTGCGTTTATGCGTTTCAACTTCGGAAAAAGCGACTTCCGTCACCTTGGATGGCATATAGATATAGGAGCAAACTACAGCTACGACTTTGCAAGCATAAACAAGAATGTAAACATATACAACGACAATAACTCGCACCGCAAATACAAGGACAAAATCCGCGACAAGCATGCATCATACCGACACGACTACGAAATTTTCATGCGTATAGGATGGAACTATATTTCACTAACTTGCGAATATAGCCCTGTAAACTGGAAATTCTTAGGATACCAACGCTCTCCGCTGATGCTAGGACTACAAATAAATATGTATAAAAGATAAACTATGCGCAAATTATTCATCATATTAGCATTAACAGCAATTTCAGCCGCTTCGTTCGGTCAGATAAAAATTGCCCTCGGCAAATACAGCGGTGGCGGCGACTGGTATGCAAATCCCACATCGTTGCCCAACCTCATCAAGTTCTGCAACGAAAACCTTGGCACCAACATCGACCCCGAGCCGGCAACAGTGGAGTTCGGCAGCGCCGACCTGTTCAACTATCCATTTGTGCACATTACAGGACATGGCAACATCATCCTCAGCGATTTTGAAGTCGAAAATCTTCGCAACTACCTCATCGGCGGCGGATTCCTGCACATCGACGACAACTACGGGCTTGATGCCTACGTCCGCGACCAGATGAAAAAAGTTTTCCCCGACCTTGATTTTGTAGAGCTCCCCTATTCCCATGATATTTACCACCAGAAATACGATTTTAAGAATGGCCTGCCTAAAGTCCACGAGCACGATAACAAGCCGCCACAAGGGTTCGGCATAATATACCAGGGACGGCTAGTGGTATTCTACACCTACGAATGCGACCTCGGCGACGGCTGGGAATCGCAGTCTGTACATCACGATTCGGAAGAAATCCGTACAAAAGCCCTGAAAATGGGAGCTAACATAATTAACTATGTATTTGAAAATTAAATAAGTTATATATGAAAAAAATAGTAACATTAGTACTGATGCTCACTGTCCTGTTTGGCAGTGCACAGGCATGGAAGCCTACAAAAGGCGAAGCTAAGAAAATTACAAAAGGGTTAATTTCGGCGATAATGTCGGGTGACTTGAAAAAGTCGCTTGAATATTTTGCGCCAGAATATGTAAGTGAACAGCATGATAGTTTCCTTGAAGGACGCACCGAACAGTTCGTGATGGAGTTTATCGGCGGAGTACCAGTAACCAAAGATGGCGAACAGTTGGATTTCATAACACCCAAACAAAAGGACATCGCTTCCATGAAAATAAAGGATGTGGTCGTCTTAGACGAGACAATGTACTCGGTAATAGAGGTAACACTCAAGAACGGAAGTAAATATACTACCGATTTAAATATCGAAGTAATTGGCGGTGAAATGCTTAGATTCTGGGGGGCTGTTGGGTAAAGATTAAATTTGATAAAAAAATAAATAGAGGAGACCTAAGCCACTCCTCTATTTTTATTTAGAGAGACATACAAAATTGGATTATCTTTGCGCTTTCTTTTTTACACAATGGAATTGACAGCTGAAAACTATATAGACACTTCGGTCCCATACGTAACGCCCGACTATACTTGTTCAAGGGTGCTGTCAGTAATGGACAATTTCAAGATGCTTTATCTGCCAGTTGTGGAGGATGGTTTGTACATTGGCCTTATTTCCGAAGACGAGATTTATGAAAAGGAGTTATTTGAAGAATCTCTGTCAAGTTTTGGCATGATGAAATGTCCGTATGTGCTTTCTACTCAACATATCCTCGATGTTCTATCTGTTGCCGCTCATTTTTCGGTGCCTATAGTACCTGTTGTAAATGCCGACCGCAAATACCTTGGAACTATTACCGCACAGAACTTAATCGACGCATTGTCTAAAATTACCAGCGTACAGTCGAAAGGTGCAGTTCTTGTACTCGAAATGGGCATACACGACTATTCAATGTCGGAAATTGCACGAATTGTGGAATCAGAAAATGCAAAGTTAATTTCCTCATACACTACAGAATATGAAGATTCTACCAGAATGCTTGTAACTATTGTCGTAAACATGGCTGAAATATCACCAATTGTAAAATCGCTAGAGCGTTATGGCTACAAGGTGAATACATTTTTTTCGGGAAGCAACAAGATAGACGATTTATATCGCGAAAGGTACGAACTGCTAATGGACTACATGAAGATATGAGGGTTGTCCTGCTGTCGGTAGTTTTTTGGGCATGCTCGGTCACTGTGCTTGCGCAGGAAAGGTATATGCATATAGCCGACATCAACATTACTGGCAACGAAAAGACAAAGCCTCAGACAATACTACGGGAATTTCGTTGTTCGGTTGGAGACAGTCTGCCAGAAGGAAATGTTGAATCCGAAATACAGAACTTTGCCGACAACCTGCACAGGCTGATGCTATTCAACAACATAGACGTATCGTATTCGCAACTCGACAGTGCCAACGCCATAAATGTAAATGTGAATGTTGTGGAGCGCTGGTACTACTGGATATATCCCATCCTCGAGATTGCAGACCGCAACCTCACCTCATATTTTCATTACAAGGATTTCAGAAAGATAAATTATGGTGTGGCCTTCGACTGGCTAAATTTCCGCGGACGCAACGAAATGCTCAATTTTAAGCTGAGGCTCGGCTACAAGGAACATTATGCTGTCTCTTATCAGAAACCGAATATTGGACGTAACAGGAGCAGCGGAATCTGGACAAAGGTGGAATATTTCAGGCAAAAGAAAGAAATCGCAAGCATTATGGACTGCAAGCCGTTTTATGCAGAAAACGAAAACACCTACATACTACGAATGCTTGTAGCTGGCGCAGGGTATTTGTATAGGCCTAATGTAAACTACGACTTTTCGCTTGCATTAACCTATCAGAACATACAGAGCCTAGACTCATTGCTTGCTCCAGAAGGAAAATTGACCCAGAATTTTCTTATTCCATCGTTTGCCTTCGACTACGACAACCGCAACAACAAGGTCTGCCCAACATCAGGACTACGTGCCACACTCAATGTAAAATTGTTTTCCGAACTTAAATCCGATGCTTTTACCTTTGCGAGCATTTACTTTGAATACAACCATAATATATATAGCGACCGAATTTTTTATCATGGGGCACTCTCGCACCGACAATTTTTTGGAACATTCGACAATATTCCCACAAATAAACGAATTGAACTATGCAGCGACAACATCATACGAGGGTTCGAGTACTATTATATATTAGGTAGAAACTTTTCAGCACTGCAGAATACTTTCAGCATAAAGATTCTTAACAGGCGCGATTTTATGCTACCCAAATGGATTCCTGCTAAATTTAGGAATCCGTACATTCAAATTTATTTGGATTTATTTGCCGATTTAGCATATTGTAGTAATTTTGCAGCCGATTTCAGGTCAGAAAACCCATTAGCTAACAGACCAATATATTCGGCAGGTGCTGGATTGAGTTTCGAAACTTACTACGACCGAGCATTGAAGGTATATGTGGCATATAATGGGAATTTTAACTTCATTGGTGCATTTGTTGACTACAGGACACCTATATATAAGAAATTTTAATTGACATTTTTTGTTGGATGGGAAAGATGAACATAGCTATTCACGGTAGGAACTTTGGAAATAGTTTCAGCGGAATGCTCATACAGTTGTTTGAACTATTGAAACAACATGATATGGACGTGTATGTCAACGAAAAATTCTATAGTTTCATGGTGGAAAAGACGATGTTCCGTCCAGAGATAAAAGGCTTGTATTCCGAATGCCTGCCCAGCGATGTAAAGTTCGATTTCATGCTAAGCATAGGCGGCGACGGAACTTTTCTTGAGTCGGCAACATTTGTAGGCTCATCGGGGATTCCGATGCTGGGCATAAATACAGGCAGGCTCGGTTTTCTCGCATACGTAAATTCACAAAACATTGTAAAAGCAATAGAGCAACTTGAAAATCATGACTATACAATCGAAAAACGAATGTTGCTCGAAGTGTCTGCCGAAACACCGTTCTATGGCAATATAAATTTCTGTCTCAACGATTTTTCGATACTGAAAAAATCAAGGCTGAGCATGATAAAAATCAAGGTTTCAGCCGATGACAACTACATAAACACATATTGGTCCGACGGACTTATTGTTTCAACACCGACAGGTTCCACAGCTTATTCCTTAAGTTGCGGTGGACCAATTATTACCTCGCAGTCGGATGTCATGCTCATAACCCCAATTGCGAACCACAATCTTACTGTTCGTCCTTTAGTAATTTCTGCCGATTCTGAAATAAAAATTTCAGTCGATTCTAACGAGGGAAGTGTCTTAGCATCACTGGATTACAAGTCCTACTCAATAAAAAATCTTAAGCAAATAACAGTAAGGAGAGCAAATTTTTACATTAATTTTGTAAATCTATTTAAAAATACATATTTTTGCACCCTTAGAGAAAAACTCATGTGGGGCGTTGATTTAAGAAACTAACCGCATATAAAACGTTGAATATTATATATTTAGAATTTAAATAAAGACATGAAAAGATTTGCAGTCTTAACAATTTTTCTGACAATTGCGACGATTTCCGCTGTTGCACAAACCGGAGACTGGAGGAGATATAGGCATGAATTGGTATTAGGCGCAGGTACAGCTTCGTTTATGGGTGACCTCGGAGGAGGAAAAGGCGTAGGAACACATTTCGTAAAGGACTTTGACATTCAGGCAAACCGTTGGGCTTTTATGGGTGCCTACGGCTATAAGCTAAGTGAAAGATTCGCTTTGCGAACTGGGATTTACTATGGTAGAGTTTATGGAAGTGATAAATTTACTCCAGAATACGCTCGTAACGGACGAAACCTTACTTTCCGTTCGCCAATAATTGAATTGAGTGAAGTAGTTGAGTTCTCCATTCTCCGCGAAAAGATGGGACATCGTTACAACATCAAGCGCTCAAAGGGAAAGAAGCCGACACCAAATCTGTACATCTTCGCAGGTATTGGAGGTTTCTATTTCAACCCGAGAGCACAATATCTACCAGTAGTTAAAGATGGAACAACCGGATTGCCAGTATTAGATGCCGAAGGCAACACAACTCCAGACGAATCTGATCCGAACTATGGAAAGTGGTATTCACTGCAGACACTCGGCACAGAAGGTCAGGGATTTGTATCGACCCGTAAAAAATATAGCCGTATCCAAATGTCTATACCTTTCGGTGTTGGACTTAACTACATGTTAACCAAGAGCTGGGGTATCGGTTTTGACTTTGGTTTCCGCTATACACTCACCGACTACATTGATGACGTAAGCAGCACATACGTATCACCTGATATTTTCGAAGATCCTGTTGCAAGGTATTTCAGCAATCCGGACAGCAAATATAATGTAGGTGCAGGCGAACAGCGTGGTGACACAAAGTTTAACGATGCTTACATGTTCTTGACAATAAAAGTAACATACAAATTGTTCTCTGTACATCGTGGTAGAGCTAAATTCTAGGATGAATAAAATATTTATGATGGTTCTACGTTATATCCAATATGGATAAAAAGAATATTAGACTATATAAACTTATTAAACAAATGACGGTAACATCGTTACTGTCGTTTGTTTTTTTGTTTGGGGCCTTGTCGGCAAAAGCTCAGTACGGACTTGAAGTAGGCTTCAACGCAGGAGTTTCGTACTATATGGGCGACATAAATTATTCTAGACAATTCTATCATCCACGTCCAAACTTAGGAGCCTCGCTGAAATTCCATTTCGGCAACCGAATCATTCTGAGACTTGGTTATTTTAGTTCCAAATTGGTTGGTCGTGATGCCGATTTCAAAAACGTATTCCAGCAGGTAAGAAATAAAGAGTTTGGAGTTTCGCTTAACGAAATTTCTGCACAGGCAGAAATAAATTTCCTGCCTTACATTTATGGCGATGTTTCACGTAACAGTTTCACACCATATATGCAAGTCGGTATTGCAGGTACATTTATAGGCAAAACTGCTAATGATGAGGATTTTTTCACAATGGCCATACCATTTGGTTTCGGATTCAAGAAAAATATTATCCCTAGACTTGTGCTAAGCATTGAATGGGCTTTTCGCTGGACACTGTCGGATATGGTTGATGGAATCTCCAATGAAAGCATTAAGAAAGATTACGAACTTGCCTACGGACAGCCTTTGACTGAAGATATAAACATGAAGCAACTAGGATTCAGATACACCAACGACTGGTATTCGGTAGCTTTAATTGGGGTGTCATATACTTTTAAGATTGGCGGACTTGGCTGCCCGGCATATTACAAGAAACATCAGAAATAGTTATGAGTTTACTGGAGCAAATAGATAAAACTAAAATTCCGCAGCACGTTGCATTCATAATGGACGGCAATGGACGTTGGGCAAAAAAGCGCGGACAAATTAGGCTTTTCGGTCATCGAAATGGAGTTAAGACCGTAAAAGAAATTCTAAATGCTTCAGGAAACCTCGGCATAAAATATGTCACCGTATATGCTTTCTCTACAGAAAACTGGAGTCGTCCGGTAGATGAAGTAAGTGGAATCATGAGCCTTTTGTCGAAAGCAATCGACGATGAAATAGAAAACATGATGAACAATGGGATCCGCGTATTGGTTATTGGCGAATACGAGCGGCTGCCCAAATACTTGCGCGAGAAAGTTGCATACGTTGTCGAAAAAACAAAAAATAACACCAAGCTCAATTTTATTGTGGCGCTAAGCTATAGCGGAAGATGGGACATTACGGAAGCAACAAAAAAAATTGCTCGCGACTGTGTTGAAGGGAAAATCTCACCAGATTACATTAATTCTGATTTGGTTTCCAGTTACCTATCTACGGCAAATATTCCCGACCCGGAACTGATGATTCGCACAAGCGGAGAATCGCGAATAAGCAACTTCCTTCTGTACCAGCTGGCATACAGCGAACTATATTTCACCGATGTACTATGGCCAGACTTTAACAGAGAAGAACTTTACAAAGCGCTACTTAGTTATCAAAACCGGGAACGCAGATTTGGCAAAACTAGTGAGCAAGTAAAAAAGTAGTGGAATGAAAAAGATTGTTTTGATATTGTTGCTGTTTGTTTTAGCTGCTTCGGTGGCTGAAGCGCAGAATACCATACATTCGAGCGGTGATAAGGTCAACTACTTGGCTCCAAAGGAATACGAGATTGGCGGTGTAACAATTTCGGGTGTCCAGTATCTCGACCACAATGTACTGCTATATCTTACCGGACTCGAAATCGGCAAAAAAATATCTGTTCCTGGTAAGGAGATTGCCGATGCAATAAAGAAACTGTGGGAGCAGGGACTATTTTCCGATGTTAAGATTTCTGTTACAAATACAATAGGTGACAAAATCTTCCTTGACATATACCTTGAAGAACGACCACGACTTTCAAAATTCTCATTCAAAGGAGTAAAGAAGAGCGAAGCCGATGACATACGCGAGCAAATCAAGCTCACCAAGGGTTCTCAGGTTACAGAAAACATGAAGCTGTCATCGGAGAAATACATCAAGGATTACTTTATAGACAAGGGATTTTTCAATGCCAATGTTAATATTATTGAAGAAAACGACACAACACTTGCAAACAGCGTGGTACTAGTTTTCGACATAAACAAGGGACAAAGAATAAAGATCAACAAGATTGTTTTTGAAGGAAATAATTCAATAAAGGATGCAAAATTGCGTCGCAAGATGAAGGAAACCAAGCAGAAAACTTGGTACAACATTTTCAAGGCATCAAAATACATCCCTAAAAATTATGCAGAGGACAAGAAAAAGATAATCGAAAAATACAACGAGGAAGGCTATCGCGATGCCATCATTGCATACGATTCTATTGCCCCATACGATGACAAAACGATCAACCTGTACATAGGCATAGAAGAGGGACACAAGTTCTACTTCCGCAACATATCTTGGCTCGGCAATACAATGTATTCGTCGGAACAATTGTCGCATGTGCTGGGAATAAAGAAGGGTGACATATACAACAGCAAGGTTCTCGAAGAAAAACTTATTTACGATCCAGTTGGAGTAATGGCCCTGTATCAAGACAATGGATACTTGTTCTCCAATGTACAGCCTATCGAGGTACTTGTCGAGAATGACTCAATCGACCTTGAAATGCGAATATACGAAGGCAAGCAGGCCACAGTAAACCGTGTAACGCTCGTAGGAAATACCCGCACCAACGATCATGTAATAATGCGAGAAGTGCGTACTCGTCCGGGAAGCCTCTACAACCGTTCCGAAGTGCAACGTACAATACGAGAACTTGCTCAGCTTGGCTATTTCAATCCCGAAAAGCTGAATGTTGATTTCAGTCCTGATCCCGTTTCTGGAACCGTTGATCTTGAATATACAGTTGAAGAAAAACCCTCCGACCAGATTCAAGTTTCGGGTGGATACGGATCTGGAATGTTTGTTGGAACATTAGGAGTCACATTTACTAACTTCTCATTACGCAACATATTCAACTTCAAGGCGTATAGGCCTTTGCCATCGGGCGACGGACAAAGATTGTCCATCCAGGCTTCGGCAAGCGGACTGTGGTATCAAAACTATAGTTTCTCATTCGTTGACCCATGGTTTGGTGGCAGAAAGCCTAATTCGTTCTCACTATCCGTATATCATTCAAATGTAAGGAGCTACTCGAGCAAGGAGAAAGACGAACCTAAGGAAGATAGGAAAACTTTCAAGGTTACAGGTGCTGGCATAGGTCTGGGACAACGTCTGCAGGTTCCCGACGATTATTTTACCTTGTATCTTGAATTATCGTATAAGCGATACAACATAAACAACTATAGCGATTATGCTGTAATCTTTAGCCAGGGCGTTTCGAACAATTTGTCAGTGAAGGCTGTGCTTGGACGTTCTTCTTCGGGTCCAAACCCAATTTTCCCGACTACAGGCTCCGAATTCTCGGTGTCGGCAGAACTTACTCCACCGTATTCCTACATGAACGGTAAGGATTATACCAATCCCAAAATGACACTTCAGGAACGATACAAATGGATTGAGTATCATAAATACAAGGCATCAGCTAAGTGGTTTACAACATTGTTTGGATCGAAGGACGGTAGTTCGAGAGCTTTGGTTCTCATGACAAAGGCAGAGTTCGGCTTGCTGGGAATGTACAACAAGAACGTGGGCAAGTCGCCTTTCGAATACTTCCAGCTTGGCGGCGACGGACTTTACGGATATAATCTTTATGGAGCTGAAAACATTGGACTTCGCGGATATTCCAACCAGTCGCTTACCCCTGCTTCAAACGGTTATGTCTACAACAAATATACTGTTGAACTTCGTTACCCGATGTCGCTCAATCCTACGGCAACGTTTTATGCCATTGCCTTTGTTGAAGCAGGTAACTGCTGGCATTCAATTGAGAATTTCCGTCCGTTCGATGTCAAGCGTTCCGCTGGTGTCGGCGTGAGGGTCTACATGCAAATGATTGGACTTATTGGTGTTGACTGGGGTTATGGATTCGATGAAGTTCCCGGTGCTACGGGCGCAAATGGCAGTCAGTTCCACTTTGTTATAGGGCAGAACTTCTAAAGCGAAACCTTTAGAAAGTAAGGCATCCGTAGTGCTTATATTAAAACATTGGCTTTGTAACTGCTGTGCTACGCAACTTGATGGACAAAACAGCAAAACATAAAATATTGATTATTGGAGCTGGACCGGCAGGTCTTACAGCAGCATACGAACTTCTGTCCCAATCAAACAACTATGAGATAACAGTCCTTGAAGAAAGTTCTTTTGTTGGTGGAATTTCCAGAACCGTAAACTACAAGGGAAACCGCATGGACATAGGAGGGCACAGGTTATTTTCCAAAGTATCGGAAGTAAACGACTGGTGGCAGAATCTGCTTCCGCTTCAAGGACAGCCTTCGAAGGATGACATTTTGCTAGGGAGAAACGTTCCGCTTGCAAATGGTGGTCCAAATCCAGAATCGGAAAACGAAGTAATGCTTATAAGGCATCGAGTCTCGCACATACTGTTCAACTCTAATTTTTATGATTACCCTATTTCGCTGAAAATAGCGACGCTTAAAAAGCTAGGTTTTTGCACATCACTAAAAATAGGCGGATCATATATCCATTCAGTTTTTCACAAATTACCCGAGACTAATCTTGAAAACTTCTATATAAACCGTTTCGGTCGTAAACTTTACGAACTATTTTTTGAGTACTACACGGAAAATCTTTGGGGCAGACATCCACGGGAAATAGATGCTTCATGGGGCAAACAGCGTGTAAAAGGGCTATCTGTTTCTACGCTGCTCAGTGATGTTATTGGGAAAACATTCAATAGTAAAAAGCACAAGGTAGAAACTTCGCTGATAGGAGATTTCAAATACCCAAAACTTGGATCCGGACAATTGTGGGAAATAGCAGCACAGAAAGTTGAAGAAATGGGTGGCCAGATAATCAGGAACGCAAAGGTCGTTTCGTTTCAAAGAGACGAAAGCGGGACTATTGAGTCGCTTGTTTACGAAAAAGATGGAGAATCTGTAAAGGTTGAAGGAGATGTTTTCATTTCGTCGATGCCAATAAAGGATTTAGTTGCAGGAATGAACGATGTGCCAAATGATGTAGCGCGAATTGCAAATCGGTTGCCCTACCGCGACTATATGACACTTGGCGTTCTGGTAAGACGATTAAAACAGAAAAACGAAACATCACTGCGCTCTATAGGCAACATTGTACCTGACTGTTGGGTGTACGTCCAAGACCGAAATGTAAAAATGGGACGTTTTCAGATTTACAACAACTGGTCGCCTTATATGGTGCAGGATTTTGAAAACACAGTATGGCTTGGCCTTGAATACTTTGTAAACGAGGGCGACGAAATATGGGAAATGACGGAAAATGATTTTGCCACTCTTGGAATTAGCGAAATGGTAAAGTTAGGCCTTATTGAAAGTGAAAATGATGTCATTGATACTCATTTTGAACGAGTAAAAAAAGCCTATCCCGCTTATTTTGACACCTACACTGAATTTGATACATTAAAATGTTGGCTTGATAAAATTCCAAACTTATACTGCGTAGGAAGAAATGGGCAGCACCGCTACAATAACATCGACCACTCGATGATGACTTCGTTCGAGGCAGTTAGAAACATTGTCAGTGGGAATTCAGACAAGTCAAATATATGGAATGTTAATACAGAAAAAGAATACCATGAAGAAAAATGATGGTTTATTACAAAAAGTTTGGCATCATTTGCGGGAAAATCCCTCTGAAATAATATTCGGAGGTTACCTGCTTTTGATTATGATGACAAGCGTATGCACTACAATTTTCTATACTACTGCATATAAAGAAAATATGTTCGGAATAGTATTGTTTGCAACTCTTGTATTTTATTCCGCTTTTGCACTCACTCCAAAATTTCATCGTTGGATAAGAAAATTATCATTTAAACAGGTTCAAGATACTTCTGGAAAGAAAAAATTGCAAGTTTTTGGTCTTGCAGGAGGAATTACTTTTATTGTCTTGGCATTCTTTTTCATCGGTTTCTATCCCGGTTCTTTTTCTCCCGATTCAATATGCCAATATAGTCAGGCTGTTAATGGCTACTATGATGACTGGAATCCTGCATGGCATACATTTTTAATATTTACCTTGCCATTAAAACTGACTGGAGGATGGATCGGCTCAGCCGTGCTGTTCCAGATGATATATTTTTCGCTTCTGATAGGCTATATGGCAGTACTGATATACGTATATTCAGATCGTGTGTACGCATGTCTGTCCGTGGCTTTCGTTCTACTGAACCCATATACCATTGAAATAGTTATGTATCCCACCAAGGACGTTGCTTTTGCAATAGCAGCCGCATTATGCATGCTTTATGCAATGAACATATATTTTACAAGAGGAAAATGGTGCGACAAACTATATAGGATATTTATATTCGCGTTTATGCTTGCTTGTGCGACTTTGTTTAGGCACAATGGCGTTTTGTTTACATTAATTCTATTGTTTGCCTTGCTTTTCTTTATGCAAAGAAAAAGATGGTTTTTCTTGTTCGCATCAACTTGTGTAATTCTATTCTGCATAAAAGTTCCACTGTACCGGTATAATGATGTAAATAAACCAGACAAACGAACCCTTGAAACTATGGGGCTGCCTTTAAGTGTTATCATTAATGTGGCAAAGGAAAATCCGGAATGCCTTGACAAGCAGACATCAGATTTTGTTGCCGATTTGATGAACAAGCAGCCTGATTGGGAAATGCGTCACGATATATCTGGATTAAATTCTGTAAAATGGGATGAAAATGGCAATTTGGGCATAAATAACGATGCCGTTGAAAATGCTGGGGTAAAAGGGATTTTGCAGATGATGTTCCGTTGTTTCTTTGTTGCACCCAAAGAGTCTTTGAAAGCAGTTGGCGGTCTTACGATTCCTGTGTATGGATTGGAAGTAAATGGGCGCGAACCGAATGATATACCGCAAAATGACTTTGGCATAGCTTATAATGGTGTAAAGGCTATTAATACCATGGAAGAAAACTACCGTTATTGCGTTTATACTACTCCTTTGCATTTGGTTTTTACTATAGGCTTCACAATCCTTGTCATGCTTGCATTTATTCTTTTCAAAAGCAATTTTAGAAGTTTTGAAGACTGGAAGCGAATACTTATATGCCTACCTATTTTTACATACAACTTTGGCACAATGCTATTATTAAGCGGACATGATGTCAGGTTCTTTTATGTAAGTTTTCTTGTATGCCCACTTGTGGTACTGATTATGTGTGACAAACGTCCCGAACAGACAACACCACAGAAAAATTAATTGCATATATAAATTGGTATATTTATTGAACTACATCATTTTTGAAAATTTTAGTAAACACTAACAGTTGTAAATGATTTTTTGAATTAACTTTGCAAAATTATTGTAAAGTCGTGTCATGACGCGACTCAACAAGAAACAGAGAAATTATAAACTTGAAACGGGCGAAGCCCATAGAAACTAAAAAACGTGAAACACAGAAACGGCGTTAGCCATAAAAACTTAGAAACTTTAAAAACATTAGGTATATGAAACGATTTATTTTAATTGCAGTAGCCATTTTGTTTGCAACATTTGCATTCGGCCAGAAATACGCATACGTTGATACAGAATACATTTTGAACAATATTCCGGTTTACGAATCGGCAAAGACTCAGCTAGAAGACCTTACAAAAGAATGGAAAAAGGAGATTGATGCCAAGAAGTCGGCAATCGACCAGATGTACCAGAACTACCAGTCGGAAAGAATACTTCTTACCGAGGAGCTTCGTGCAAAACGTGAGGATGAGATTATGAAAAAGGAGCAGGAACTAAAGCAGCTACAGCAAAAGTATTTTGGAGAAAGCGGTATGCTATACAAAAAGCGTGAAGAATTGATAAAGCCCATTCAGGATGACATCTACAATGCAATCAAGGAAATTGCAACCGAAGGCAACTACGCAGTCATATTCGACACAGCCAATAACCTTAATATGCTTTATACCGATCCACGTCACGACAAGAGCGACGATGTTCTCAGGAAATTAGGTTATAAGAATTAGTTTTTGAAACATTTTAATTTATAGGATAGATGAAAAGAATAATTTTAGTATTAGTATTGTGCTTAGGCTGCTTGTCGATGTTTTCGCAGAAGGCAGTAAAACTCGCTCACGTTGATGTGCAGGCAATTTTTGGCGAAATGCCAGAAAAGGCAGCTGCAACCAAGGAGGTGGAAGAATATGCAAAGACTCTCGAAGACCAGATGCAGGTAATGTACAAGGAATACGAGGCGAAGATGAAGGAATATGGTGAAAATAAAGATACCTGGAGTGCGATTATCAAGCAGACAAAGGAGGAAGAAATTATGTCGCTGCAGAGTCGCATACAGAACTTCCAGCAACAGGCCGAAACTGATCTTCAGAACCGTGAAGCAGCATTGTTAGAACCTATTACAAACAAGATTAAGGAAGCTATAAACGCAGTAGCTGCCGAACAAGGGATCACCTACGTTTACGACAAGGCCGTTTTGCTATACACTTCGCCCGATGCCGCAGACATTACTGCCGATGTAAAGGCAAAACTTGGAATAAAGAAATAATTGATTAACCGTGACATTTCCCGAGGTCTGGCTTTACGCATAGCGTATTTGCTATCGGCTTGGGGAAATGTTTTTCTTTTAATATGATATGGAAAACTGTCCGATAGGTGTATTTGACAGCGGAATTGGCGGTTTGACAGTTTTGCGAGAATTGATTGCAGAACTTCCCGACGAGGATTTCATATATTTTGCCGACAGCAAAAACGCGCCTTACGGGCCGCGCACAGTGAAGGATGTCACAGAATTGTCGTCCAAGATTGTAAAGTTTCTTGTCGCTAAAGGTTGCAAGATTGTTGTCATTGCCTGCAATACCGCCACTGCAGCCGCAGTGAATACCATGCGTCGCGAATTTAGGATTCCAATAGTAGGACTTGAGCCAGCAGTAAAGCCTGCATGCCTGAAAACACGTACCAGACACGTAGGCGTACTTGCTACCGAAGGCACTTTCCGTGGAGCTCATTTCAAGAATACAAGCGACAAATATCGCAAATATGTTTCTTTGCACCTTGAAATTGCAATGGAACTGGTGGAACTTGCCGAGCGAGGCATTTTCAACGGCAACGAGGTTGACCAGATAATAGAAAAATACATAAATCCGCTCAAACAAAACAATGTTGACCACATAGTACTTGGCTGTACCCACTATCCTTTTTTTCGACCAGTGATAGAGCGCATTGCTGGCGAGAGCGTAAAGATTATCGACTCGTCGGAAGCAATTGCCCGACGCACAAAGGATATATTAATGACGACCAATACCATGAGAACAGAAAATGCCCATCGCACAATACGTATGTATTCATCAGATTCGCCCGAAAAACTCTCCGAAATCGCCAAGTTATATATTGGCTGCGAATTTAGTATAGAAGGAAATATTGTATTGTAGTGACCCTTTGTTCCGTCAATGGGTCGTTTACCTGGTCAGAACTTTGGTCATCGCAGTGACTTTGAACCTCGAACCTTACATTAGAATTCTTCCAAGCATATTCTGCAACCTTCTTGGAAACTGAGGAAACCAGAAACTACTCAATAGAGTACAGTTCCCTATTCAGAGTCATCTTGCCTTTCTTGTTGTACGATTCGTATTTCACGGCACCAACGCCAAGTTTCCACCACTGCTTCGAGCTTACGTTTACCTTTACGAAAAGTATCTGCGCGTTGTCTTCCGAATCAACGCGGATGCAGTCGAATGTACCAGCATTGGTTGTAACACTTTCGCCAGTTGTTACTGCTATATTAGTATTGTTAATGGCTATGCCGGAACCAGTAATGTGGCAGTCGTCAAGTTTTTCATCGTTAGACGGATGTTCGGGAAGAATAATTGTATGCCCCTTGATAGAGTCAATATTTACCATTGAAGCCAGTGAACCGAGAGCATAGCGAACATCGGTGTGGAAATAACCGTCTGCACTCCAAACCTTGCCCTTATATACTTCGCCTGTTTCCTTAAAGTTGTCCTTCAGCCAAACTATGTCGAAAAGTATTGTGGTCTTGCCGTCATCCTTCTGCACATCGGTAATCTCGTACCTGAAGGCCTGCATTATTTTGCCCTTTGCGTCCTTATCAACGTATGTGATTTTTGTGCCTACCTTCTCTGGCATATAGGTCTGTGCGAAACCAGCATTGGCGAATACTAATGCCAATAAAACAAGAACCAGTGTTAAAGCATTCTTTTTCATAATCAATCTAATGGTTTAATCTATTGATTTTTGATTCATGGTTACAGTCTCGCCCTTAAAAGTGAACTTCATCTCCTTGTCACCGACTGTAAATGTAGCCTTATCAACAACATTTCCATTTTCGCCAAGAGGAATACTGCCTTCGCCGTTGCTATATGTGACATCGCCAAAAAGATTGCCACTATCCAGCAGATTGCCATCATCGTCATACTTCGTGAAGAAAAGGTTTGCAATATCATCGACACTGATAGTCAAACGATATGTTCTGTTTTCCGATTCATAAAACCACTTTGTCCTTGTAACAGATTCTGGTGCAGAACTTTTTGCTGGTTCAACAGATTCGGTAGCGGATTCGCTAGTTTTGTCGGTGTTTTGTTCTTTGTTGTTGTTACCGCAAGCAGTCATTAAAGCTAGACTTGCAATGCACATAAGTGCTAAAAATATCCTTTTCATATTATTGATTTTAGTTTACTTGTTTTGGGCTCACAGGTCTGCAGTCAAACAGACTGTCAGCATGTTTGACTGTAAGACTATTAGCTTTATTTCTTCACAAATTCTACCCTTCTGTTCTTGGCTTTGCCTTCATCGGTACTGTTATCGGCGATTGGGGAAGTCTGACCCTTGCCTACAGAGCTGAGGCGGTCGGCGCTGATGCCAAGTTCGACCAGTTTGTCAACGATTGCCTTTGCACGGGCTTCACTCAAAGTCTGGTTAGATGCAGCATTGCCAGTATTGTCGGTATGGCCTTGAACTTCGAACTTGAGTTCGGGATTGTCGTTCATGAGTTGCACGATGCGGTTGATTTCACCCATTGATTCCGGCTTAATTACAGACTTGCCGACATCGAAAGTAATGCCGTAGGTTACAAACTTACCATCAGTTATCATACGGTCGTACAGTGGTACAGCACCCTTTGCAATACGGATATTGCGGATATATGCAGGATACTCCTTATTTGCATTACCATATTGAATACACAGCCAACTATCTCTTCGATTGTAATTTGGAATATTTACGACACGCTTTTCATCAACATATATTTTAACGGCTCGCTTATTGACCGACATAGAAACATGATGCCATTTGTTGTATCCGAAATTTTCTACATCCTGCTCCGTCGAGGCTCTGTCTCCATCAATTTTAACCCAGTTGCAACCGAATCTGCGCTTATAGTCTTCATGTGTGTATGCCCATTCGCTTACATAATTGTCAAAATGAAAACTAAGATTCTCGTCTCCTGCCCAAGTGCTTCCGCTTTTGCATAACTTGTATTGGATATATCCATAATTTTGCCCTTCTCTTTCATAATTATCGTAATAATCAAACTCAATAGTATATGTTTCTCCCAAATAATTATCGACTTCCATAAGTGGCTTAATTTGGCATCCAGAGTAGATTGCAATCACATTCTCTCCATCAACTTTTGCAATTTCACATTCTCCTTCAATCAAATCCCACATCGACGGGAATTCGCCCAGTTGCTCACCAATAAGCTGGTCGTAGAAGAAGCATTCGTCACCTGGCACAAAATCGAACTTGTTCCATTCGGAACCTGCTTTCATATTGGTATTCGCACCATCTGCTCGTTTTGCCCCACACTCATCGCAGAATTTGCCAGTATTGCCATCATGTCCACACTGCGGGCATTTCCATGTTGCTGATGCTGTTGATTCTTCTGGCTTCTTTGCTCCGCACTCGTTACAGAACTTTCCTGTGTTGCCTTCGTGTCCACAAGCAGGGCATTTCCAACCGTTGGAAGCTGCATTTCCCTGTGATGACGATGCTTCTGGCTTCTTGGCTGCACATTCCTTGCAGAAATTGCCAGTGTTGCCTTTTGCTCCACAAGCAGGACAAGTCCATCCGCCATTGTCGTGCGGATCGTCCTGAATTGTACTTGAATTATCATTTTTCTCCTTTTCGATGGCTTTCTTGGTATTGTCGAAAGTCTTGTCGATGGCATTATCCACAGCCTTATCAACTGCTTTGTTTACACCTTCTTCAACTTTTTGATTTACCTTGTTGCGGATAAGGTTTCCTATCTGTGCGTTTGCTGCAAATGCAAAGCATAATGCCAATGCTAATACTATAAGTTTTCTCATAAAAAATATGTTAATTTTTTAGCAAAGATAGCAGATATTTTTGAAATAGCAATAAAAAGAAGTGAAAAATTAAAACAATCGCATTATTGCATACAATTCCTAATTTTTCGATGGCAATTTAATTATAGAATCAAAAAAATCGCAAATCGTAAATTTAAAAATCGTAAATAAGTTTTATTTTTGCCATAAAATTCTGTTTATGGAAAGGCGCAGATACCCGGTTGATACGCAGACCTTCAGCAAAGTTATTGAAGGCAACTATGTTTATGTAGATAAGACCGCTTTGGTTTACAAGATGGTAAAGGATTTCAATTATGTTTTTCTTTCGCGTCCAAGGCGTTTCGGAAAGTCGTTGCTGTGCAGCACGCTGAAGGAATACTTTGAAGGTAATAGGGAAATGTTCGCTGGTCTGCAAATGGCGAAACTTGAAAAGGACTGGGTAAAGTATCCTGTAATACATCTTTCATTTGCAAAGGCAAAAACTGACGACTTGACAATATTTAACGAGACTGTCGGATTTATGCTTAGCGAATACGAAGAAGAATACGGCATTTCAGCCAAGGGAAATGGCTTCAACATCCGCCTAATAAATATTGTGGAACAGATGCACAAGCAGACAGGGCAAAAGGTAGCAATAATCATCGATGAATACGATGCCCCGATGCTTAACGCCATTGACAATGATGTTTACCAGAATCAAATCCGCACCATACAGAACAATTTGTTTTCACCTCTGAAAGACCTTGACCCGCATCTCCGCTTTGTCTTCATCACAGGCATAACAAAGTTTTCGCAGATGTCGATTTTCTCTGCCCTGAATAATCTGAAAGATATTTCGCTTCTGCCAGAGTTTGAAGCAATTTGCGGAATTTCAAAGGACGAACTTTCTTCGCAGTTGAAAGGCGGACTTCAAGATTTTGCTGACAAAAATGCACAGACTTTTGAAGATGTGTTGCAGTCGTTTAAAGACAAGTATGACGGATATCATTTTTCAGGAGAAAAACAGGATATTTTTAATCCATATTCTGTAATAAATGCGCTTGATGACAAAATGCTAAACAATTACTGGTTTGGCTCTGCAACTCCAACGGCTCTGATAAAACTCATACGTAAATTTGATATTGAAGCATTTGACTATGAGTCTGTTGAGTGTGATTCAAGCAGGTTTAACCAGCCAGTAGAAAAAGTTACGGATTTAGTTCCATTCTTGTTTCAATCCGGTTACTTGACCATCAAGGATTACAATCGTGAATATGGTACATATATTTTGGGCTATCCCAACGAAGAAGTGAAATCGTCACTAGCAAATGTCCTATACAAATATACCTACAATACCCACGAGAACATTCCAATGAAAAAGGCGTTCATCGACTTCAAAAAGGACGATGACTTGGACAAGTTCATTGAGCATCTGAAAGTCTTCTTTTATGGCTTCCCATTCTCGATGAACAACGAAAAAGCCAATGAATTGCACTATCATTCAATACTTTATACCGTGCTGGCTTCATTCGGGGCAGACATTGCCGCCAATCTGGAAACAGCACTAGGCAAGGCTGACTTGGTACTGAATATGCCAAAAACTATTTATGTTATTGAGTTGAAGTATGATAGGTCACTCGATTCTGCAAAGAGGCAGATTGAGCAACGCAGCTACGCCAAGGCGCATCTGGATTCGGGAAAAAGAGTGGTGAAACTCGCAATTAAGTTCTCGTCAAAAGAAAGAAACATTGAGAGTTACGAGGCTGTAGAAGAAAAAGTTTAACAAAAACCAGAAAGCATAGACCGCCTTTTTGATTAAATAAACGTAAGATTTGTGGATAAGACGGCACGAGCGGAATAGTATAAGAAAAACAATCAACACCTGACTCTCAAAATTTTCAACTTCAATAACATAAATGCTTAAATTTGCCGTTTTATTGTATTTGCAATTGCGAATGATTCTTTGCAACGACAACGGTGACAAACTGCTTTCCACTTTGTGGATTCGCTTGGTGTGCATAATTTTTATGCTTGCCGCGTTGCCTGCATTGAAACTGTCGGCACAATCGCTGATAAGCCTGAAAAATCTGTCGGTGCAGGGCGATACGCTGGTGCTAGACTCGATGAGCGTAGTGCAAAGTTCCATAAAATTTGTCGATGACAACGGAAATCCTGTCGATGCAAAATACCATTTCGACTTCGAGACCTCGACCATAGTGTTCTACGAGAAGCCGCCAGCAGGGACAAAAGTCAGTTTCAAGACCTTCCCCGTAAACTTTTCGAAGCCGACACAGAAATTCGACCGTAGCAAGTATATGCTTTCAGACCACGAGCACGAACGCACTGGCTACGACCTCATTCTGACCAAGGAAAACTACGATGACTTCTTTTCGCAGACTGAACTTTCGCGCAAGGGAAGCATTTCGCGTGGCGTGAGTTTCGGCAACAGCCAGAATGTGATTATGAACTCGAACCTCGACCTGCAACTCGACGGGAGAATCGGCGACAACCTTTTCATTTCGGCAGTCATAAGCGACAACAACATTCCAATACAGCCCGACGGCAATTCGCAGAACCTGCAGGAGTTCGACAAGGTTTTCATCAAGATTTACAACTCCAAGTTTGCGCTTATTGCCGGTGATTTCGAGCAGAAGAAACCGCAGGGATATTTCCTCAACTACTACAAGAAGTCGCAGGGAATACACCTTTCGGGCAAAAAGACTTTCGAGACGGCAAAGCACAATGCTGGCGAACTGAACGCTTCGATAGGCGCAGCTGTCGCGAAAGGCAAGTACCACAAGATGCAGATTTCGGGCGTGGAGGGCAACCAAGGTCCGTACCGACTTACGGGTGCCAATAACGAGGCGTATGTGGTGGTACTTGCTGGTACCGAAAAGGTTTACATCGACGGAATCCTGATGTCGCGCGGAAGCGACCGCGACTATGTCATCGACTACAACCTCGGTGAGATTACCTTCACAGCGCACCAGCCCATCAACAAGGACAAGCGCATAATCGTCGAGTTCGAATACACCGACCAGAACTACACGCGCTTCCTCGTCACCTCGTCAAACACCTTGAAAATCGACAACACCGAGGTCTGGCTCAACCTCTACCACGAAGGCGACAGCAAGAACCAGCCCATCAATATGGATCTCCGCGATTCCGACAAGCATCTGATGGCGGGTATCGGCGACAACCTCGACCAAGCCATTATCCCCGGTTACGACAGTCTCGGATTCAATATCGACGAGGTGCGCTATAAGGTTGTCGATACCATTGTTGATGGTGTGCAGTACGATTCGGTTTTCGTGTATAGCACCAATCCGCAGGACGCTTTCTACAGGGTTTCGTTTTCGCTTGTGGGTGAAAACAAAGGCGACTATGTGCGCGGAGTGTCGTCGGCAAACGGAAGAGTGTACGAGTGGGTTGCGCCTGTAAATGGAGTACCTCAGGGAAACTATATTCCTTATACCAAGATAGTTGCGCCGCAGAAAAAGCAAATGGCGACATTTGGTGCAAAGTCGAAGTTCGGCGAAAAGACAAGCGCATCGGTAGAAGTGGCATTGTCGAACAACGACCGTAACACCTTCTCGAAACTTGACCGTGGCGACAACTTCGGCGTGGCGGTAAAGACAACTGCCGAGCAATATCTTGTGAAAACTGAAAAGAACAGCCTCAGTTTCGATGTAAACTACGAATTCCTGAACCGCAACTTCGAAGCCGTAGAGTATTTCCGCGAAACCGAATTCACAAGGGACTGGAACATTGGTTCTTACTATGCCGATTCGCACTGCGAGAATGTTGCCGGCGGACATATCCGATATGCCAACCGAAAGCATGGAAATTCGCTCTACACGACATCATACATAAATCGTGGCATCGAATATTCGGGTTGGAAAAACGACTTTACGTCAGACTACAGGCTTGGCACATGGCATATCAGCGGAAACGCCTCGTTACTTGCAAGTGCCGATTCGCTCAATAAGACACAGTTTTTGCGACACAAGCTTGACATTTCCAAGACTTTCGGCAAAATAATAATTGGTGCACGCGAAGAAGGTGAGCACAATGTTTGGCACAACAGCGAAGGCACATTGCTGGCAAACAGCTATTCGTACAGCCAGTACGAAGGATTTGCTGGCACATCCGACTCGGCACGGCAGAAGTTTACGCTGTCGTACAAGTTCCGCAACGACCGCAAGCAGAGCCTCGACATCTTGAAGGATGCCACCCGTGCACACGACTTTTCGTTGTCGTCGGAAGTTGGCGGAAAGAACAACCACCGCCTGAAGGCGACCATCAACTACCGCCTGTTGCAGGTGCGCGACACTTTGCTCTATAGCGCCGAACCCGAAGACAACCTCACTGGCAAACTCGAATACAACTTCAAGCTGTGGAAGGGGGCAATAACTTCATCGACCTTATACGAAATAGGCTCTGGACTGGAAAACAAAATAGAATACTCGTACATTGAAGTTGCTCCTGGACAAGGCGTTTACACTTGGACAGACTACAACGGCAACGGTGTGCAGGAACTTGACGAGTTCGAGGTTGCATTCTTTGCCGACCAGGCCAACTTTATCCGTGTGCAGATGCCTTCGACGGAATATATAAAGGTGTATGCCAACAAGTTCAACCAGAGCCTCAACATCAATCCTGCAGTGCGTTGGAAGTCTAAGAAAGGTTTCCTCAAGTTCTTAAGTCGTTTCTCAGACCAGTTTGCTTACAGCATTTCGCAGAAAAACACCTCGGACAAGATTGCCGAGTTTGCAAATCCGTTTGCGCAGAACATCAGCCTCGACGAACTTGTCTCGATGAACTCGACCATCCGCAACAGTTTGTCGTTCAACCGAGGGAAACCAAAATTTGGTATAGACTACATTGTACAGTCGGTGAAGGGCAAGAGTCTGCTTACCACTGGTTTCGACTCACGGACAAACTTCACGCAGAACATTCTTATTAGGTATAACATTTCGCCTAATGTGGGAATGCAGAACTCGACCATTTTCGGCAAGAAAGGTTACGAGTCGCAGTTTTTCACTGCAAAGGACTACAAAATCACAAGCATCAAGGACGATTTCCAGTTTAATGTGCAGCCCAATATAAACAACCGCATTTCGCTTACATACAATTTCGAGCAGAAGGAAAACACGGCTGGCAGTGAAAAACTTACCAGCAACAACGTCGGCCTTGAGTATCGTCTAAATTCGGTAAAAAAAGGTTCGCTCAATGCAAATTTCAACTTTATATATTATAAGTATACCAGCAGCGGCAATTCCGCTATTGACTATGAAATGCTACAGGGACTGCAACCGGGTATGAACTTTACATGGGGCATCAATTTCCAGCGTCAGCTAGCCAACGGATTGCAAATCAACTTGTCGTACAATGGTCGCAAGAGCGAGGCTTCGCCAGTGATACATACGGCAAGCGTAGAAGTGAGGGCGTATTTCTAGGGGCTGCGCCCGTTTCACGTTTCTAGGTTTCTCGCTGCGCTGTTTCTGGTTTGAATGGCTGCGCCGTTTGATGGTTTCAGGTTTCAATGCCTGCGGCGTTTCTATGGCTAAAGCCGTTTAATGTTTGATAGTTCAAAGTTTAAGGGGTTCAAAGTTCAAGGGTTCAATAGTTTCACGTTTCTAGGTTTCGTGGGCTTCGCCCGTTTCAAGTTTCAATGCCTGACGGCGTTTCTGGTTTCAAGTTCAACGTTTAAGAGTTCAAAAGTTCAAGGGGCTGACGCCAGTTTCTTGTTGAGTCGTGGCGCGCTGCGACCGTACAATGTTTCCGTTTATATGGCTGCACCGTTTCTGAGTTTGATGGGCTACGCCCGTTTCAAGTTTCTGGGCTAACAGGCTGACAGGCTTGCAGACAGATAGACAGGTCTTCCGTTGGACTGGTCTTCTGCTCGACAGTTAGACCTTTTGCCCAATAAACCAATCTGAAATCATTCCACGACCAGCACTCCGCTTACTGCCCAATGGCTGAAACTTCCAGCCTGCGGTTTGCCCATCGGAATGGCAACGGTAATGGTATGCTTGCCAGCCGGCAGATGGCTAAGGTCGAAATAGATAGGCTGAGTGGCAGTTCCCGGACACCAGCCGCTGCGTGAATAGTCGCTGCTGGACATTCCATTCCAGAAATTACCGCTTACCGGATTGAACCTACGATAACAACCGCAGTCCTCACGCCATGGCGTATGCGAATATGCAGGTTTCCCATCGATTAGAATTATATTAGTCTTGGGATTGAACTCGTCGCCTCCCTCCCATCCGCCGTGGCCGGTACTGATGTAGCGCAGACGTACACTTTTTGCTTCGGGAATATAAACATCAACCGTAAGACTATCGGTAGCAAAGAGTTTACCGTAATTCTGCCCAGCCATCTCAAGCACATTGCAGGTGTTGAACAGCGGTATGCACCTGCTACCCTCCGCCTCATCGTCCCATAGTTCGCTTTCGGGATAAGACTTCAAATCGAGCGTAACCTTATGACCGCCACCATCGTAGTTGCCAATCCAAACTCCAATCCACACCTCGCCGCGAAGCAACGAAGCAAGTTCGGTAACATCCTGCTTGTAATAGGTTTCGTCGGCCCACTCGAGACCGTCAATCTGTACGCGGTCGTTGAAATGCCCCACCCCGAAAGGCGTGAAGAAACGCATCAGTTCAACTGGCGGATTGTAAACCATCGACGAAACTTTATACTGTTCCAAACTACTTACTCCAGGCATTATTCCCTGATATGTCTGACCGTCCTTGCCAACGAATATCGGCAGCGAATCGGGATGGTTGTTGATACCATCGAAAAAGTTGGGACATAGGTGTTGACTTGCGCCAGGGATTACAAATACAGAGCCTGTGCGGTCGTAGGCATCGCCATTGCTGTGCTGGTGCAACTCGATGAAAGTCTGGTAGTGGCTTGGCAGTTGGGGCAGACGGATGCGCTTCAGAGCAAGCGTTCCACCTGCATAATGCAATACGCTGTCGAAGGGCAGATTGTCGCGATAATCACCGTCGATATGATCGTTTTTCTTGCCCCAGCTTAGTTGAACATCGTCGAAAATGCGCGTGGTAATTACCAACTTATCTTTTTTCAGTTGCGACAGCTGTCTCGAAGTAACACGCTGACAATCAAAATCTTTGAAGATCATTTTGACAAATTTATTGTCAAAAAAAGTTGCTTTAAGTTGCAAACAAGTCTGCCCATTGCGGCGGAACTCCACAACTACTCCCTTGAAGCGTCCGTAATACGGAACTGGGTTCAAGTCGTACGGATAATCCTGCACAAAGAATTCCAGCTTATTGCTATTGATATTGCAAGTGTAACAAGTTAATCCATTGACTTTTGAGGTGTCATAGTCAATGTCGGACCGACTAAACTTCGAAGCCACCTCGTAGCATTCATCAGCCGAAAAAGTTGTCCGTGTAAAAGTACTGTCAACATCAAGGTTTACAAACGCTGACTCGTGGGCATATCCTGGAATTATATTGCCCTCCTTCACCGCCGAAACAACATGATATGTAGATTTTTTAAGAACAATCTCCATAATCGACGTATCAATTGACGCACCATAGTCATATACTTCGTAATAGAATAGGTTGGCATCCTTTACGATTTTCAGGGGCTTTAACTGTGCGAAACAAGATGCAGCAGCAAGCAAAAAAGCAGTTGCAAGTATAAATGTCTTTTTCAATGTGTAAAAATTTTGTTGCTGCAAAGATAAAAAATTCTGAGAAAAAGGAATGCGATGAGATACAAACCGTATTTTTCACATCTCCATATTCTCCATCACATCTATTGTATTTCGAACCATGAGCAATTCAAATCCCTGCTGACATTTTAGACTGAAAAATCCAAATGCGGGAAGTTTATCAAACTTACACGTTTTTGTTCAATGCGTCTTGTCTTATCTTTTCCTCCAATTTTCTTTTACGACGCTTGGTCAACCACCTTATCAGCAGATTAAATGCCTCAAGTCCGATAAGTACCAATGCTGTTGATACTATCGCTAAAATATACATGCCACCGCCACATGCAAGACCTATCGCCGCTGTCACCCACACACCTGCAGCCGTTGTAAGCCCTCGTATTACATTTTCACTCTTATTAAATATTATTGTTCCTGCTCCTATAAAACCGATACCAGTTACTACTTGTGCAGCAATTCTCGCAATATCCCAGCGCTGTTCTTCGGCAAGTTTGACCTCTGCAAAACCGTATGCCGATACTATCATGAACAGGGCAGATCCCAAAGCGACAAGAAAGTGTGTACGCAAACCAGCTTCCTTAGCCCGATATTCACGTTCCAATCCTATAGCACCACCAAGCATGGCAGCAACAAAAATACGTAATATGAAATCCCAAGTCATATCCATAATGCAAAGATATATTTTTTTATCGGTTTAATGGTTGTTTATTGACAAAAAAATTCAGCGGCAATATTTTCGCCGATGCGTAGAGGGATTTATCGACAACGATGTTGACGACTGCATCCGCAATCTTACTCTCATCGACTATTATACATTGGACATAATGACTTCGAAGAAGTAAAAGTTTTCTTCAAGATATTTTCATTACACATTTTGTGTAACACATTTTGTGAAACCTAAAATTATTATTATTTTTGTGCCGTAAATAATTTGGAATTTTATGGTAAATCCCTTTGTAATAAAATCATACGAATCGAAAGAGTTTTTTTGCGACCGCGAAGAAGAATTGCAATTAATGTTACAGAATTGCATCAATAAAACAGACATGACATTGGTTTCTCGCCGTCGCATGGGAAAGACTGGTCTTGTTTTTCGCCTTTTTGACGAGCTAAATTCAACGCATCCCGAAATATTTACGGTGTATCTGGACATTTTTATATCGCGTAATCTTGATGATTTCATTAAATTGTTTGCGGAAGCTGCTGTTAAAGCATTTCCTACAAAAACAAAAATTGGTGAACGTTTGATGAGTTTCATCAAGTCGTTGCGACCACAGGTAACATACGATTCTATCACTGGCGAACCTCAATTTCAAATAGCTTATCACAATGAATCGGAGAAAGAATACACATTGCGCAGTCTGTTTGAATTATTGTCTTCACAAAATGTTCACATTGTCTTTGCAATAGACGAATTCCAGCAAATACGAGAATATCCCGAACAAAATATGGAAGCAATGTTGCGTACCTATATGCAACGGTGCAACAATGTAACTTTCATTTTCAGCGGTAGCAGAAAGCATTTGATGACTGATATTTTTACTAATGCACGGAAGCCATTCTATTCAAGCACATCTTTTGTTTCGATAGACAAAATTTCCGCCACAAATTATTCCGATTTCATTTGCAAGCAATTTTCAGCACATAAACGAAAAATTACTGATGATGCCGTTAATTTCATTCTTGAATGGACGCAAAGGCATACATACTATACACAATTTCTCTGTCACACTATTTATGCAAACGGACAGAAAAATATTGATATACCAGAAGTAAAAAAAGCTTGCGGACAAGTGTTGAGCCAGCGTGAGCCTGTATATTTGCAATACCGTAAAATGCTCACCGACAAGCAATGGGATTTTTTAATTGCAGTTGCCAAGGAAGGCAGTGTAAGACAAATTACAGCAGCCGATTTTTTGAAGCGCTATAAAATTGGTGGAGCATCGGTTTCAAAACGATTAGTTGAATCTCTTTGCGAAAAGGAATTGCTAAATGCCGAAGTTAGTCTTGATGGAATAGATTATTCTGTTGATGATGTTTTCTTTTCGCGTTGGCTTGAAGCAATATAAGTGCATTACACATTTTGTGTAACACATTTTGTGAAATCGAAGTGGAAATCATCATAATATTGTACTTACATTCCTATAGAATGTCATTTTATCGGAATATATTCTAGTAAAATGCAGATAAAACAAGAAATACAAAAACCGCAATACTCTTATAATCAAATATTTATAAAAAAGCCCCCCCTTCCGAATGAGTTCCCTTGTGTGTTTTGATAATTTGTGCAAGGCAAAGCCTTAAACCCAAATCGGTCGTTAGAAAATATAGAAAGTTGTGGTTGCCCTTGTAAATAGTTGTTATACAAGCATTTATAAATCAAATTTTCTAATGACCGCCATTAGAAAAATGTGCTTGTAACAGTTTAAGCATCAGTTACTTACGAGCATGACCACGCATAACAACCTTTTAATGACCGATTTGGGTTTATTCTCTTATTCTGATAATATATAGTGCAATTAATCTTCAGGACGCAATTGTATATCCATTAATTTCTTATAGAAGAAGTATATTATTCCAGTATTCGCAAGCATTATTATAAAATAAAGCCATAATAACACTTCTACATCAATATCGACACTAAAAAATACAAAAAGAAGAATCGCCATAATGCTTAATCCTACAATACCAAAAGCAATCATAATTTTCCCTAGCTTATTGATTTCTCCTTTGTATACGCTGCATATTTTTTCCCCGAGTACAAGTGCTATTACAGATTGTGCACACCAAATGAAAAATGAAACAATAAAAGGAGAATCAATACAGGAAATGATACCATTAATACAATTTACAATAATCAGCAATATGAAAAAGATACTAAAATTATTTTTTAGGTTTGACATTGCTTTTTTTAAAGAAATTAGTAAAACAGTAAAACCGATAGCGTCAAAAATATAACCGATCCATTCGGGTATAGAGGCAATAAAACCAAGAATACCCAGTTTGCCTTTGGGTAATAAATCGTGTAATGTATATATGCAAACTCCAAACATTGCTACCCAGAATGCCATTTGAAGTATTGTATTACTTAGTGGCACATTTTGTTTAAGCAATGTTAAATCATAATCTGTGTCATTAGTGACGATTACAGATTCGTCTTCGTTTTCATCATCAATATCTTCAAGCCACTCACCGCAATGCTTGCATTTTTGGGCAGTTGACAATATTTCTTCGCCACAATACGGACAACTTTTCGTTTCTTGAACATCTGTGGACATTTGCTCGATTTTCTCTCCACAATTGCTACAGAAGGTTGCACCTTCTTCCAGTTTTGCGCCGCAATTGGCACAAAAGACAAACGTTTCTATCTTACTTCCACATTCGGGGCAGAAATTTGCGTCATTCTCAATTTCTGCATTACATTTCGGGCACTTCATTAGAATATAATTTTATTGCAAACATACATAAAATTTCTAATGTTTATAAAAGCAAATACCATTATTGATAAACAATATCTTGTGAATTTTCTACAAATGTAAGATGCGATATAAAGACGTACAATAGCATCTTGAATTAGCCAAGTAGGTTGATTTGCGAAAAAGCTATTATTGCTCGTTGAGAAGCCTTTCCGCTTCTGTTTCGATGTAGCGACGTGGACTTGTAGTTTGTTTTTTCTCGCTTTGTCCAACTAATTCCATAGCAAAACACTTCACCTTGCGCGTTAGTTCTTCAGGCGAGAAATGTCCATAATCGGGCAGGTTGATATTTATAGAAACTCCATCCATGACAATTACAATTAATCATCTGCAAAAATAGTGATATTTTATTTTTGACATTGATAATGAATTATAAATGACAAAAAAATCCATCATTTTTGATGCATTCCTTTGTGTTTTTGCTGATTTTTACAAAGCTAAACTTCTTTATTCAGAAGCATCTTTTGCTGCTTTCTTTTTCGCTTTTAAATCAGCTTTGGTATTGATGCTGTAAATTAAAAATCTTTGAACCACTTCCTGGAACTAAGATTCATTGCCAATGTAGAAAGGCCAACAACTATAGCTATTACCCATCCGGCGCTTGTACTAAAGAAATACGCCCCAATAACATAGCCCACATACCCATATAAAATTGATAGAATTACACAGACAGCAACCCCAATTCGAGGAAGTAAAATCAAAATAATCATACCAAAGAAAGTTCCAAGACCAGCCCACCACGACTTACATACAAATCCCATAATAATAGCAATTATACCAGCTTGAACTGGCAAAGCCGCTGAATTTTCTTCGTTCCAATTCGCCTCTTCAATAGCTCCACGCATTGTGTCACGTGCAGAAACAGATTCGTCATCGTCATCTTCATCTATTTCTTCGTCATCTATTTCTTCATCGAGCCATTCTCCACAATGCTTACATTTCTTTGCTGTTGCCAATATTTCTTCGCCGCAATATGGACATTCTTTCTTTGCAACCTTCTTCTTTGTAACTTTTTTTTCCATATTAATAAGACTCTTATTATATTAAATTATTTCTTAGAATATACTTGTTAGTTTTTTGAAAATACTTTTGATTGCAAAGTAAATTCATACAAAAGAAACCTTACGATTTCTCATGTCGCATATTTTACAACGAATTTGTGGCAATTTTCACCACAAATGAATTTACGATTTTAGATTGACGATTAGTTTTTTCGATTCAAGAAAAATATTTATCTTTGTCCCAAAATTATATTCGAATATGCCAGCAACCGCAACAATAACAAATAATAAAATAGCAATAAAGTCCATGCAATCTACACGAAAAGCAGAAGAGTGCTCTGATATGCCAGCCAATTGCAGGCCATTCGAAGATTTTGCAGTCGCTTTGAAAAATGCAGTAAAGCAGCACTATGAAAAGATATAGGCTTGTTGTTACTGACAATGTTTGGAATAACTTGGCTGAAATCACCCAATATATAACTTCGGTAGCTTCAGAAAATCTGGCTATGAAATATACCGACCAATTGCTTGATGAAATAAGAGAACTCTCAAATCCTTTGCTTGCTGATGCTATGCAGTTTTCGCAGTGGCAAACAGCAAAGCAACTTCATCCACAAGCAAAACGCCTGATTACAAAAAATAGAAAATGGAATATTATCTTCCATATCGATGGTCAATTTGTTGTGATTGATGGGATTATAGCCACATCTAATTTGCATTAGTTTTATTTTGTTCTGCTTTCGAGTTGCTCAAAAATTGTCAATTTCTTTGAGCATTCTTTCAAAAAATCATGTCCCAGCAGTTCCGAGATTTTTATCAGCAAGGCAAGGTCGATACTCGGCTTTTTCAGCATCTTGTAGGTATTGCTGCGGTCGGAATATATGGCAGCGGCGAACCAGGTGACCGTCCGTCCCTGTCGTTTCAGTTCCTGCCTTATCATATTTCCGATGTGAATTTCTTCCATAAAAAATGTCGCGAGCAAATTTTTATCTTCTTGGAAGGCCTGGAATACCTGAAAAATCAATAAAAAAACTCACGACATAAGTCGCGAGCGTTTTACTTCTATTGATTTTTCTTTTACAAAGTTTCCAGCTTTACCAAGAAAAATAGTCAGTTAAACGCTATCTTGCTGTATGTTAAATGTTATGTTCTTCTTCCTGTTTCGTAAAATTTATGGTTAACGGGACAAAAGTAAGGAAAAATATAGAATGTATGCTGGTGAGAGAAGAAAATTTATTTTAAATTATTCCGCTATAAGTTTTATTTTTGCAAAAATTTTACATCGATGTTAGACCGTATTAGAAAAATAAGCGAAGAGGTTGCAAATTTCGCACCCAAGGCATTAAGCGAAGTTGAAGATTTCAGATTAAAATACTTGTCGAAGAAGGGCTTGATACCCGCATTGTTCGACGATTTTAGGAATGTCCCCGTAGAGCAGAAAAAGGAAGTAGGCCAGCGCATAAACGAGCTTAAGCAGAAGGCTCTTGCCAAGTTGGAAGAACTGAAAGCTTCGTTGCAGGTAAACAACGATGGCAAGGTGGAACTCGACCTTAGCCGTCCCGGCGACCCGATGAACCTCGGCGCACGCCATCCGCTGTCGATAGTAAGGAACGAAATCGTGAACATCTTCACCAAAATAGGTTTCAGTGTAAACGAAAGCCAGGAAATCGAGGACGATGCTCACTGCTTCGAGAAGATGAACTTCCCGCCCGACCATCCGGCACGCGACATGCAGGACACTTTCTTCATCTCGTCGGATATGAATGTGCTGCTCCGCACCCACACATCGTCGGGACAGTCGCGCGAAATGGAAACAATGACTCCACCAATCCGCAGTCTTTCACCGGGACGAGTTTTCCGCAACGAGGCTATTTCGGCACGCGCTCACTGCCAGTTCCATCAGATTGAAGGTCTCTACGTTGACAAGAACGTCTCCTTTGCCGACCTCAAGCAAACTCTCGATTACTTTGCAAAGGAATTCTTCGGCGAGAAGTCGCAGATTCGTATGCGTCCGTCGTATTTCCCGTTCACAGAACCGTCGGCCGAAGTGGACGTAAGTTGTTCGCTTTGCGATGGCAAGGGCTGCAATGTATGCAAGGGTAGCGGCTGGCTCGAGATTCTCGGCTGTGGTATGGTTCACCCCAACGTCTTCAAGGCTGCTGGCATCGACCCGAAGGTTTATTCTGGTTTCGCATTTGGCATGGGCATCGAACGTATCGCCATGTTGCGCTTCGGCGTCAAGGATCTGAGGTTGTTCTTCGAGAATGATATTAGGTTCTTGGAGCAATTCGTGGCGGCGTACTAAATGTCTAACGGTCTAGCAGTCTAACGGAAGACCTGTCAACCTGTCTAACGGTCTAGCAATTTGCGTGACAATTAGACTGCAAGACAATTAAATATCCGACAATCAATAACAAAAACAGCACACCATGAGCGACTTCGAAACTCTTAAAATATGGAAAAATGCAAGAGTCATTGTGAACGAAATATATAAAATGATGGAAAATCACAAGGACTTTGGTTTTAGGGAGCAAATCCAAAGAGCAGCAGTATCAATTATGAATAATATCGCAGAAGGCAAAGAATCCGGCTCTGATAAAATGTTTGTTCGTTACCTATTGATAGCAAAAGGAAGTTGCGCTGAAGTAAAAAGTATGCTGTACCTTTGTGAAGATTTAGGTATTTGTAATACTGCTGAAGCAGATAAATTGCGAGAAATGACAGAAATTCAAATCCATGCCTTACAAAAATTCATCTCATACCTCAAAGTCTAATGTTCTAGCACAAGAACAATTTGACAGTTTGACAAAAGACTGCAAAACTGTCAGACTGCAAGACTGTCAGACTGCAAGACAGTCAGACCGCAAGACAGGTCTTCCCCTCTTCCTCCTCCACGGTCTCTTCGACTGCACTCTTTCCTGGAAACCAATCGCCGACCTGTTATCCGAAAAATTTGATGTCCACCTTCTTTCCCTTCGCAACCATCGCGGAGCAAAACGCTTTCCGACAATGTCGTTCGAAGAAATGGCAGACGATGTAAAGGCATACGCAGATGAACACAATATTGAAAAATTCAACTTTGTGGGACATTCGCTAGGCGGCAAAACTGCAATGAATTTCGCAATAAGGTATCCGCAAATGCTTGAAAAACTGGCAATAGTTGACATATCCCCATGCCGCGGCAACTCGCTTACTGAATACAACGAGATTATAACCAATCTATTGAATCAAGTGGTAACAATGAAAAACCTTCCACTTGCCGATTTTCATTCACTCGCCGATTTCGCCAACGGAATTTCCTCTCTCGACGACGATACTAAACGTGCAATAATAGGAAACATAAATTTCGACGGCAAGACATTTACATGGCATCTCGATATTGATGCAATATTCAACAACTTCGACAAGTTGACGGGTGGTTTCGATGTTGATGATTTTATCGAAAATAAAATCGAAACACCTACCCTATTTATCAAGGCTATGGATTCCGAATTTTTCCCACAATCCGACTTCAAGGCCGCAAAGTACATATTTCCTAACAGCAAAATAATGGAAGTCGACAACTGTACGCATAGGATACATTTGGAAAAGCCGGAAGTTTTGGCGGAAATAGTAGCAGAATTTATGTGTTCGAATAAGTGAGAACTTTTTCGCTCTTAAATTCTGGATTGTTCCGCCAATTGGATACGGTTACATCTAACTCCAAGTATATCTTCGCCTACTAGTAGTTCCAAGTATATTTAATGGTATCGCCTTGCTCACAAGTGTATTTTGTACTTTTGTATGTAGACTCACCATTACGTACAAGATAGCGGTTTATTGTAATTTCATCGCCCGCTACGATATTGCAAACAAACTCATCGTTAACATTAAGACCTTCGAACGAATAATAATCCGATGAGCAACATTCTGAACATAATGGATTTATTCCATCCACTTTAATTCTAGCAACATCATTTTCGTCACCAATGTGAGCTCCGTATGCATTACGGATCTTGAAGCATATATATCCAGCCTTAGGAATTGACAAATCCTTTTTGTACTCGGAAGCAGTTTCTTCCGGCATAAAATCGGTAATGTTGGAATGATAGCCATCTTTCGATATATGCAAGCTGTACTCTCCTGCTGCTACTGGTTCAAACTCAAGGCTGTAGTTTCCATCTGCATCAGTAACTGTTGACATGTATTTCTCAAATGTCCCTGAAAAACTCCCCGACTTAATTTTAGTTAGATACAAATCTACTGTAACATTGGCTACGGGTTTGCCTGTTGACATGTCAGTAACCGTTCCGTAGATGTGGTTTTTCGCTTTGTTACACGAACCTGCTCCGATTCCAAATGCAATGAAAACCAATAAGATGAAAAAAATATTTTTTATTCTGTTCATTTGTTTTGCTGTTAAAATGATATGTATTAATTTCGTTGTCAAAATTAATAAAAATTTTTCTATGGAAGTATTAAGTAATCTTGAGCCGAAAAAAGTTTGGCAGTATTTTGAACAGATAACAAAAGTTCCGCGTCCCTCGAAGAAAGAGGAGAAGATGGTGGAATTCCTGATGAAGTTTGCAAAGGACAATAACCTCGAAGCACGTCGCGATAAGGTTGGCAATGTAGTAATCCGCAAGGCCGCTACAAAGGGCATGGAAAACCGCAAGACAGTGGTTTTGCAGTCGCACATGGATATGGTTTGCGAGAAGAACCGCGATGTAAAGATTGACTTCGACAACGAAGGCATCACTCCATACATCGATGGCGAATGGGTAAAGGCAAAAGGAACAACCCTGGGTGCCGACGACGGCATTGGCTGTGCAGCCGAGATGGCAATCCTTACCGACGACAGCGTTGAACACGGACCAATCGAGTGCTTGTTTACAATCGACGAGGAAACCGGTCTTACAGGCGCATTTGCACTTGAAGCTGGATTTTTCGACGGCGAAATCCTTCTAAACCTCGACTCCGAGGACGAAGGCGAAATGTTCATAGGTTGCGCTGGTGGTATTGACACCGTTGCCGATTTTGCATACAAGAAGGAAGCCGTTCCCGAGCATCATGTTGCTTACAAGTTCATAATCAACGGACTTGCAGGTGGACACAGCGGCGACGAAATCAACAAGGGACTTGGCAACTCCAACAAGATAGCCAACCGTTTCCTGCAGAAAATCACAAGCAAGTACTTTGCTCGCCTTGCACATTTCGACGGTGGCAACAAGCGCAACGCAATCCCGCGTGAGGCAGAATTCGTTTTCACCGTTAAGGCCGACTTTGCCGAGGATGTAAGGAAGGAATTTGCAAAGTTCAAGGAAGACATTATCAAGGAAATAAAGATAACCGAGCCTAACATCAACATGGAACTTCACGAAGAGGCTATGCCTGCATTCGTAATTGACGAGGAAACACAGCGCAGACTTGTGATGGCGGTTTCGGCTTGTCCTCACGGAGTACACGCTTGGAGCCCAGCAATAAAGGGCTTGGTCGAGACATCAACCAACCTTGCATCGGTAAAGTTCTACGACGACAAGATTCAGGTTACGACCAGCCAGCGCAGTTCGCTCGAATCGGGCAAGGAAGACATCAACACTATGGTTCGCAATGTGTTCCTGCTTGCAGGTGCAAAGGTTGAATCGGGCGACGGCTATCCCGGATGGGCACCGAATACCGATTCGGAAATTCTGAAGATTGTTGTTGCTTCGTACGAAAGGTTGTTCGGCAAGACTCCTGTTGTACGTGCAATTCACGCAGGACTTGAGTGCGGTCTGTTCCTCGAGAAGTACCCGAACCTCGATATGGTTTCGTTCGGTCCAACTTTGCGTGGCGTTCACTCGCCCGACGAGAAGGTCGAAATCAAGACCGTGGATATGTGGTACAGGCATCTGCTTGATGTACTGAAGAATATTCCTGTAAAATAGGGGAAAAACATACTGGAAGGCGAGAAATCGTCTTCCTTTTTTGAAATATAACATACTGAATCTGACGGATTTGTCATTCGTTCCATAAACGACCAAATTTATAAAGTAAGAATTGATAATCCGCAATGTTCACGTCATTTGGCGTGAACCGTTTGCGTTTATTCTTGCTATGCTTTGGTCGGCTAATGGAACGATAATCGCAAAATAAAACGGTTCATCGCCTTTTTTTATTGCCAGATTCGCAAAGCAATAGGATGACGGAACAATTGCACATAGGGAAACTGATAAAGGCCAAGCTAGACGAGCAAGGTCGTAAGGCATCGTGGCTGGCAAAGCAGGTGAATTGTACACGATTCAATATCTACAAAGTTTTCCAGAGGGAGTGGATTGACACCAAACTGTTGCTTGAAATCTCAGAGGCTTTGAACTACAATTTCTTTGAGTGTTATGCGAAGCATTTTGAGGAGGGAAAACTTACCAAGAATAACGAACTTGTGTAAAAATATTCCACGAATTGTGTAAATAGTTTATTTGCAATTATAAACAACCAAACATTCTTTTTTTATATCTTTGCAATTGAGAAACTTAAAATTTATGGTTATGAAAAGAACAATTATTATATCACTTCTCGTTGCAGCAATGGGAATGATAGCATTTGTAAGTTGCGAAAAGGAAGACACAACTGGAAATCCAACAGCTACAGCAGTTGCATCGCAAACAATGGAGAATCCTGCCACTAATCCGCAAGGAGAAACTACACCTGTAACTCACAATACCGAATTGTCATATACTCAGTGCAAAACGCATGGACAAAAGAGTATTGCAGGAGAAACAATATCAACGAATTATGAGAATGGAATTTTGCAAATAATGGTTGAAGATATGTGTATTTCATGTGGCGTTTACACTGTTGTTGCAGAATCGGAAATTGACGCTCAAACCATTACTGTAGATTTTGGGTTAATATACGAATCTCAAGCCAATTGCATTTGTTCCATTGATGTTGATTATTCTATTGACAATATAAAACCAGGAAATTACGAATTAATAATAAGACAAAATAGCCTAGTCATATACCAGGAAGAAATAACTTGCGAATAAAAGGAAAAATAGGTTGCCTATTTTAAAAACGAATGCACCAGTTACGATGCATTCGTTTTTTTGTGTGGTTACAAATACTTGCCGCCGTGCTATCGTGTAGGTTCTCTTTAAAACAATTCAATCCCACTTTTTTGGACCTCATTCCGAATGAAGCCAAGAATTTCACTGGCTTGCTTTCTGTTAAGACCAACATTTACAGCAAGGTCGATTAAGTCATTGTCGGTGGGTTCGGTGCGGTCGTTGAATGTGGTAGTGTGGCAGCCGTTGAAACCTTCGCTCGGCAAAATATCATAGGCAGGGGCGAAGTGCCAGTCGCCATCCCTATAAATAAATGCAAAGTTCTTCGCGTGGTCGTCCTTGTTGCCTATCAGATAGTTGAAAACCATAAGACGATAAATTTTCCACATTTCGTTTATGCTGTGCGTTAGCATTTTGCAAGCCTGAAATATGTGCAGGTAGTCGATGCTTGGACTTCGGTAGTCGGCACAAACCAATCCTGCCATGCTTATGATATGCAGTTTGCCAGAATTTGTCCTGTCGAATCTTTTAGTGCCAAAGTATTTGCCCTCGAACAATTTTGTCTCTGGCATTTCGATTCCACATTTGCGGGCTAGTTGTGAGCATTCGTATTCCAATTTTCCAATATTTGGACTATCATATTTTGCAGGGAACTTGACTAACCATTCACCATCGTCATCCTTTACAAAAATTTTCGGTCTTGCTCCGCCGGGAGAACCGCCTCGCGCATAAAGGGAATCAATGCCTGTACCTCCGTAGTTTTCTGACGAAAGAATCTGCTCTATTTCGGTAGAAATTGCCGAAAAATCCGCTTTGGTGCTATCTGGCATTTCGCTTTTGTCGGGGACGAACTCAAGTGCTCCACGCCCTGTTGAGCCGACAAGCGAAAGTCTGTCGAGCAAAGTCAGAGAATTCGGATTTACATTCCGTTTGCGCAGGTATCTGTCAAGGAGCAAAAGCCCCCATCCATCGGGAAGACAATCGTCAAAAACGCCAAACACACCTTCGAAAGGACTTCTGCGAGCAATGAAAGTTCCTGATTTCAACGGCAGTTCAAAAGGAGAAATAGAAGTACCATCCACCAAAAACCGCGGGTCGTACTCGAATGCGCAAAGTCCGCTTGGCTCCAGAGCAATACGTCCAACGAGGCGCTTGTCCCACCAAACCTCAACAACTTTTACCATACTACTCATTTTTCTTCCCTCTCTTTCTTTTTGTCTTTGAGCCGTTTAGAATTTCGTCTATGGTTTCGTATTTGCGCTGAGCAAAAAGTTCATTAAAATCGCCAAGTGCGTCCAATGCCACTGCTATGCGTAGCAATGCCGACAAAGAAATTTCACCAGTCTGCTCAAAATGCCTGTAAGTTGGCAACTTTATGTCTGAGCGCAATGCCAGTCCATTTTGCGTAAGGTTTAATTCTAGTCTGCGTAGTCTGACACGCTCTGCAATATCTTTTGCAACTTCGTGCGGATTTAAACTGTTAAATAATATTATATTATTATTTAATGACATAAAATCATATTTACTAATAATATTTTAGTAGTTGCAAAAGTAATATTTTTTCGTTTATAGCAAAACTTACATAAACATTTTTTCGCATACGACACAATAAACTACCCGATACTCCATCGTTGAGTACTCAATAATTATGGATGTCACCGCGTGCTGTCGCATAGAACAATTATTTTTTGCAACCAAAACTTCCTTTCAAAATTATATACTAAATTTGCAGTCGATACATAACAGACTAATATGCAACCGATGCGCAAATTCACAGCAGGAGTACAATTGTTCGATGACATACGCGAACGAGGTTTAATATATGTTGACAAGACAGACCTTATCTATCAGTTGACGCAGGAATCAAAATTCGTATTTTTAAGTCGTCCGCGAAGGTTTGGTAAGACATTGCTTTGTTCTACTCTCAAATGCTATTTCGAGGGGCGCAAGGAGCTTTTCGAAGGCTTGGCAATGGAAAAGTTGGAAACCGAATGGAAGAAATATCCAGTGCTGCACTTCGACTTGAGCCTATGCAAGAACCAGTATGATACAAAAGGAATAATTGATGAATTAGAACTTCAAATTGCCGATTACGAAGAATTATACGGAAGGAACGAAGCTGAAACGACTCCGGGCAAACGTTTTACAGGTCTAATGAAACGTGCTTATGAACAGACTGGACTAAAGTGTGTAGTTATCCTTGACGAATACGATACACCTCTACTTGATGCCCTTAACCAGCCAGAAAAACTTGCCGAGGTTCGCAAGATTATGCAGGAATTCTATCAGCCGTTGAAGGCGTGTGAGAAATACGAACATTTTGTTTTCATTACTGGCATAACAAAGTTCTCGCAACTTTCCATATTCTCTACCATCAACAATATCACAAACATAACAATGTTGCCGCAATATTCGGCAATTTGTGGTATAACAGTCAATGAGGCGTTGGATGTGTTTAAACCTGACATACAAGAACTTGCCAATACATATAGTTGTTCATACGATGAGATGGTTGACAAATTAAAGGCAAAGTATGATGGTTACAACTTTTCAAAGAAGTCGCCAGACATTTTCAATCCTTTCAGTTTGACAATGGCACTAAAGAATAGAGACCTTGACTCTTATTGGTTTGGAAGTGGTACGCCGACATATCTTTTCGAGCAGATGAAACGTTTTGGCACCAACATATTATCATTGGAGAAAAACATGGCATCGGCATCCGACTTTGATGCGCCAACCGAGAATATGACTACAGCACTTCCACTGCTCTACCAGTCCGGATATCTGACTATAAAGGACTACGATTTCGATACCACTCAGTATTTGCTCGACTTCCCGAATGCTGAAGTCCGTGTCGGATTTATGCAAAACCTGTTGCCAGCAATTGTCGAAGATGCGAATGTAATGCTTGCAAACAACACAGTAGCGAACATATATACATCACTGAAGAAAAACGACATCAATAGTATGATGCAGTACTTGAAGTCGTATATTGCATCAATTCCGTATCTTGAACACGGCAGACACGAACTTGGCAATCTTACTACCTTTGAGGCATTTTACGAAACCATAATGTACGTAATATTCTCAATGATGAGCAAATATGTATTTACACAGGCAAAGTCGGCAAATGGTCGTTCCGATATTGTGATGTTCGTTGGCGACACTGCATACGTCTTTGAGTTGAAGATAAACGGCACTGCCCGCGAAGCACTCGACCAAATCAACAGCAACGGATATATGGTTCCTTACGAAGCAGGTAACAGGAAGGTAGTAAAGGTTGGCGTTGCGTTCTCAAAAGACGAGAAGAACATTACCGACTGGATTGTGGAATAAAACTTCTTGATACAACGGCGCTAAGTGGTTTAAAAATATAGTTGCCTCCGTGCTATCGCGTAGTTTTTCTTTAAAACAATTCAATCCCACTCATTTTCACTTCATCCCGAATTAACCCAAGAATTTCACTTGCTTGTTTTCTGTTTAGCCCAACATTTACGGCAAGGTCGATTAAGTCATTGTCGCTTGGTTCAAGAGCAATACGTCCAACTAGACGCTTGTCCCACCAAACCTCAACAACTTTTACCATACTACTCATTTTTCTTTCCTCTCTTTCTTTTTATTTTTGAACCGTTTAGGATTTCGTCTATAGTTTCGTATTTGCGCTGTGCAAAAAGTTCGTTGAAATCGGCAAGTGCGTCCAATGCCACTGCTATGCGTAGTAATGCCGACAAGGAAATTTCTCCAGTTTGCTCAAAATGCCTGTATGTCGGCAACTTTATATCTGACCGCAATGCCAATCCGCTCTGCGTGAGATTCAATTCCAACCTGCGTTGCCGTACTCGTTCAGCAATTCCTTTTGCAACTTCGTGTGAATTTAAACTAATAGGTAATATTATATTGTTATTTAATACCATAAAATAGCATTTAGTAATATTATTTTCATTTATAGCAAAACATACATAACCGTTTTTCACATACGGCACAAAAAAACTCCCTACATATTCAATTTTAACCGCAAAATAATTGAAAAAATTATTGGAACAAGATAAACACACTCATCGATATAAAAACTCTTAATTTTATTGTTCAACCAAACACATTATTTCTTACATTTGCCAAACGAAAATAATTTTAAAAGACAAAATATTATGTATAACGATTTTCAAGCTTATCTACAGAAGGAAATAGCCGGAATCAGAGAAGCCGGTTTGTACAAGAATGAACGCATCATCGCATCGCCACAAGGTGGTGAAATCACATTGCAGGACGGAACAAAAGTTCTCAATTTCTGCGCAAACAATTATCTTGGTCTCGCCAACAATCCTCAGCTCATTGCTGCAGCAAAAGAAGCCATGGACACTCACGGCTACGGTATGGCATCGGTAAGGTTCATCTGCGGTTGCTCCGACCTCCACAAGGCTCTAGAAAAGAAGATTGCTGAATTCTTCGGCACCGAGGACACTATCCTCTACGCTGCTTGCTTCGACGCTAACGGTGGTGTTTTCGAACCATTGCTGGGCGAAGAAGATGCTATCATCTCCGACTCGTTGAACCACGCTTCAATTATCGACGGTGTTCGTCTGTGCAAGGCTCAGCGTTTCCGCTATGCAAACGCCGACATGGCCGACCTCGAGGAAAAACTCAAGGAAGCCCAGAAGTGCCGTTTCCGCCTCATTGCTACCGACGGTGTATTCTCGATGGACGGTAACGTTTGCCCGCTCGACAAGATTTACGAACTCGCAAACAAGTACAACGCAATGGTAATGGTTGACGAATCGCACTCGGCAGGTGTTGTTGGAAAGACTGGACGCGGTGTTACCGAACGCTACAATCTCCGTGGAAAGATTGAAATCCTTACCGGTACTCTCGGAAAGGCATTCGGTGGTGCAGTTGGCGGCTTCACAACTGGTAAGCGCGAAATCATCGAAATGCTTCGCCAGCGTTCGCGTCCATATTTGTTCTCCAACTCAATTCCTCCAATGGTTGCCGCTGCTGGCTGCAAGATGGTTGACATCATGTCGAGCACCAACGAACTGCAGGACAAGCTCCACAGCAATACCGACTACTTCGTAGCAAAGATGAAGGCTGCTGGCTTCGATATCAAGCCAACAGAATCGGCAATCTGCGCAGTAATGCTTTACGATGCAAAACTTTCGCAGGATATGGCTGCAAAACTTCAGGAAGAAGGCATCTATGTAACTGGCTTCTACTATCCTGTAGTTCCAAAGGGACAGGCTCGTATCCGTGTTCAAATTTCGGCAGCTCACGAAGTTGCACACCTCGACAAGTGCATCGCTGCATTCACCAAGGTTGGCAAGGAACTCGGCGTTATCAAGTAGAAAAAAAGCATTTTCAAATAAGAAAGTCCGGCACTTGTCGGACTTTTTTGTTAATGTATTTGCACAAAAAATCCCTCATATCCTAAGATACAAGGGATTTTTATCAATCTACCTTAAAGATTATTTTCTAATATCAAGTTCGTTGATGAGATTCTTTGCTCCGTAGAGTTCATCAATTACCCAAAGTACATAACGAGCATCAACGTTGATTGTCCTCTGCATTTCTGGGCTGAAAATAAGGTTCGAGCAGAGCCATTCCCAGTTGCCGTCGAAAGCAAGACCAATGAGTTCGCCCTTGCCGTTGATGATAGGTGAACCTGAGTTACCACCGGTAATATCGTTGTCGCTGAGGAAGCAAACGGGAAGATTGCCAGTTTCGTCGGCATAGCGGCCAAATTGCTTCTTATTGTAGAGTTCCTTCAATTCCTTTGGTACAATAAATTCAGGATCATTTGGATTTTCCTTTTCGATAATACCATCAATGTAGGTCAAGTATTTGTACTTAACACCATCGCGTGGAGCATAGCTTTGTACGGTTCCGTAGGTAAGACGGAGTGTCGAGTTTGCATCCGGATAGAAAACTCTGTCCTTTTCAAATTCGCGAAGACCTTGAGTATATACTCTCTCAAGTGTTTCAATCTTGTTCATAGGACCAACGAAAGCCATCTGCAACGGCATAATTCCACCATAAACAGCCTTTGCGAAAGCGAGCAGCGGGTCAGCATCGAAAGCCTTCTTGTTAGGCTTTGCGAGGAAAGCATTGAGACGTTCCTTGTCGGTGAAAATAGACTTTGTGTAAACTGCATTTACGAACTTTGAGATTGATTCTTCTTCGGTTTTACCCTTGAAGTTCTTGAAAATATAGTCGCTGAAAGCAGAAACTCTTCTTTCGGCAGGGATGGTCTTAATGTAGTGGTTCAACATTCTTTCCAAAGTCTTCTTGTCGGTGTTTACATAGTAGTTCTTGTACATATCGTCAACACCCTGTGCAAAATCATCGCAGAAAGCCTTAATCTGGTCAGCGTTGTTCTTTTCGTCTTCAAACATTCTTGACAATGGGAGCATCTCCAATGTCTTCATTGTCATGTCGCTACCCTGGCTGAGAAGCAATGAAATAAGAAGCATGTCTTCGGTAGCCTGTCCGTACGATTCGTATGCACTCTTAAGGTCGTCGAGAACGGTTCCGTAGAGTTTCTTGCGGCTATCGTTTGCGTTAGCCCATTTCTGGAATGCAGCTTCTTCCTCTTCCTTGAGCTGTATTGCGTTGGTTGACTTGAGAGTAGCAATTTCTCCACCCCAAAGCTTGTAACCGTTAGCGAGAGATGCGTAAGTGTCGGCCATTGCAAGACGAACGTTGTCGTCAACATCCATATCCTCCTTCATTGCAGCAAGTTTAACGCCGAGAGCATTAACTGCACTTGGATTGTACCAGTCGCGTTTGTACTTCATACCATACGAGCAGAGGAAACGTTCGGTGCTGCCGGGATAACCCATAATCATTGTGAAGTCGCCTTCCTTTACGCCCTTTATTGAAATAGGTAGGTGATGGAGAGGCTTATAGGGGACATTGTTCTTGTCGTAAGCCTTGGATGGCTTGCCATCGGGAGACATATAAACGCGGAAAACCGAGAAGTCGCCAGTGTGACGCGGCCACATCCAGTTGTCGGTATCGCCACCGAACTTACCTATTGATGAAGGAGGAGCACCAACAAATCTTACATCGCCAAAGATTTCATATACAAAGAGGTAATATTCTCCACCCTTGTACATTTCCTCTACCGAGGCTTCATATTCATTACCTTTTTTAGCTTCTTCAATGATTTGTTTCATTGCTTCGCTAACCTTCTTTGCTCTTTCGTTTTCGGGAGTTTCGTTGGTTATGCCCTTTAGTACACGGTCAGTAACATCGTCGATACGAACAACGCGGCTAACTCTAAGCCATGGGCATGAAAGTTCTTCGTCCTTGCTCTTTGCCCAGTAGCCGTTGTCGAGGTAGTTGTGCTCGGTGGTGCTGAGCTTGGTTATTGATTCGTAACCACAGTGATGGTTGGTGAAAAGCAAACCTTCCTTGCTAACGATTTCGCCGGTGCAGAAACCACTTCCTTCAGCCGACTGCAACTGGAATATTGCGTCCTTGAGGCAGGAATGGTTGATGCTGTAGATTTCCTCGGCGGTAAGCTTGCAGCCGAGTTTCTGCATCTGTCCGTAGTTCAACTGTGCAATCTTGTTCGGCAACCACATACCCTCGTCGGGGTCTGGTGCTGCGTTCAGACATAGTGCGCCTGCAAAGAGGGCTACTAATAATGTACTGATTCTCTTCATAATTATTATGTTTTTTATTTTTTAATTAATTTTTTGCAAAGTTATGCTTTTTGGTCATAACGCTGAATTTATGAATAGTTAAAGTTTTATGAATTTTATTTCTCAAACATAAAACACTATTAATCAAAACAATACCTACATTTCTATAATTTATAAAAAGTTTAGAAAAACAATAATAATAACTTCACAATATAAATAAATGCAAAATCAAAAATATGGGATCGGCAATTATTTGTGAGAAAAACGAAAAAATATCTATCTTTACAATCTGATTTATAAAATATTTTTTTGCAATGAAAAAGATAGCATTGGTATCAGGCGCAACTGCCGGAATTGGAAAGGCAACTGCCGAAATATTAGCACGAAACGGTTATAATGTAATCATCACAGGTCGTCGCAACGAGAGACTTTTGGAACTGAAAAAGGGAATCGAAGGCAACACCGATTCGAAGGTTTATACGCTGAACTTTGACATTCGCGACAACAAACAGGTGTGCGACGCCATTGATTCGTTACCTGCAGAATGGAAAAACATCGATGTGCTGGTCAACAATGCAGGTCTTGCTTCTGGACTTGATCCAATACAAAGCGGCGATTTGGAAGACTGGGAAAAAATGATTGACACAAACGTGAAAGGTCTGCTTTACCTCACTCGCAAGGTTTCTCCAATGATGATTGAACGCAAGTCGGGACATATTGTCAACATTGATTCCATTGCTGGCAAGGAAGTTTATGCAAACGGAAATGTATATTGCGCCACCAAGCACGCAGTTGACGCACTCACAAAGGGAATGCGCATCGATATGCTTCCGTATGGCGTTAAGGTTTCACAGGTTTCGCCAGGAATGGTCAACACCGAATTTTCCACCGTCCGCTTCCACGGCGACAAGGAACGCGCCGACCACACCTACGACGGACTTACTCCGCTCTACGCTGAGGACATTGCCGACTTTATCCTCTACATTGTTACCCGCCCAGCTCACGTTTGCATCAACGATATGATTGTGATGCCGGCTGCTCAGGCAAACTCAACAGTTAATTTCCGTAAAAAATAAATAGTATGATTACCTTTTTTATAGCCATTGTTGTGCTGATTGTCGGATATTTCCTTTATGGAAAGCTTGCAGAGCGCATTTTCGGCATCGACAAGAACCGCGTAACGCCAGCCGTCAGCATGGCCGATGGCGTTGACTATATTCCCATGAAGCCATGGCGAATATTTATGATTCAGTTCCTAAACATTGCAGGCGTTGGACCAATATGCGGTGCCATTATGGGAGCAAAGTTCGGTACGGCTTCCTTCCTTTGGATTGTGTTGGGAAGTATTTTTGCCGGTGCCGTGCACGATTTCTTTGCAGGAATGATTTCGTTGCGCAACAAAGGTTGCAGTCTGCCCGAAATACACGGCGACTATCTTGGCAAGGGGGTTAAGCAGTTTATGCGCGGTTTTATGGTGATATTGATGATTCTAGTCGGAGTGGTCTTTGTAAACACGCCTGCTACCCTGCTCAACACACACTTTACTCCAAACTGGAACATCTACGTCTGGGTAGGAATAATCTTGGTTTACTACCTGATAGCTACATTGTTACCAATCGACAAGGTAATCGGACGCATATATCCTATATTTGGCATTCTGTTGCTTGGAATGGCAGTGGCTATCGTGGTGGCGTTCATTTACTATCAGCCGGCAATTCCAGAACTATGGGACGGACTTGAGAACAAGCACCCCGCTGCGGCGACAAATCCTATATTCCCGATGATGTTCATCTCTATCGCTTGCGGTGCAATTTCTGGATTCCATGCTACGCAGTCGCCATTGATGGCCCGCTGTATGGTAAACGAGAAGCAGGGACGACCGATTTTCTACGGAGCAATGATAACCGAAGGCATTGTGGCACTTATCTGGGCTGCTGCGGCGGCTTATTTCTTCTCGCCCGAAAGCGGAATCGTTACCGATGGCAAAAGCGGTCCTGCTATGGTTGGACTTATTGCCGAAACTTGGTTTGCACCTGTGATTGCTGTGATTACAATACTTGGTGTGATTAGTGCGGCTGTCACTTCTGGCGATACGGCTTTGCGTTCGGCACGACTGATAATCGCCGATTTCATGCATTCCGACCAAAAGCCAATTCGCAACAGACTGATAATTGCCGTTCCTATGTTTGCTGTGACAGCTGGAATCTTGATTTACAGCTTGGCATCGCCCGAAGGATTCGATGTAATTTGGCGTTACTTTGCGTGGGCAAATCAGGTTTTGTCGGTGTTCACCTTGTGGGCAATAACGGTTTATCTGACAATCAAGAAGAAATTCTACTGGATAACTCTTGTTCCAGCGTTGTTTATGACAATGGTTTGCTCAACTTTCATTTTCATTGCAGAGAAAGAAGGGTTCGGACTAGGAAAAGCCATTTCGTACTCGCTGGGTGGAGTCGTTACTGTTGCCGCTTGCGTGGGATTTTTCCTATGGAAGCATTTCCGTGCTGCAAAGTCAAAAGTGAATGAAGAATAATGTAAAATATTGATATTTAATTTGTATTGTTATGAAGAGAATAGTAGTGTTATTATTTTTAGTCGTCTGTTTCTGTGGATGTGATATGTTGTTGTCAACCACTGGCGGCAGCAATCTTAATTCAATGTCGCAAACAGAATTAGGGAAAGCAGTAAAGGAACTTTTGCAGGTAAGTGCCGACAATGCTTTGGCAAAACTTGGTGTCAACAATGGCTTTTTCCAGAATGGCGAAGTCAAGATTCCATTTCCGCCAGCATTGAAAAACGTTGAGGAAAAGTTGAGGCAGGTTGGGTTTTCCAATCAGGTTGACCAGTTTACCGAGAAGTTGAACCGCTCTGCAGAAGATGCAGCAACTGGGGTAAAGGAGATTTTTAAAAATGCAATTTCGCAGATGACCATAAACGACGCCCTTAGCATAATTCTCGGTGGTGAAGATGCTGCAACCCAGTACATGAAGAAAACCACGACGGCAGCAATAACATCAAAGGTTTCAACGGTTGTAGCAAAGTCGAACGAAAAAATAAAACTGGCTTCGTACTGGACTCCGCTGGCAACAAAATACAATACAGTGATGGCTCTTGTCGGTGGCGCTCAAGTAAATACCGACCTTACTCAGTATGTAACCGAAAAGGCTGTTGATGGAATATTCAAGACTATGGCAAAGGAAGAGAAGGTAATCCGCACAAAGACATCGGCTCAGACATCAAGTCTGTTGCAGAGAGTTTTCGGTGGCTCCAATTCATCGACAGGCACATCTTCAAGCTCTGGCAGTTCGGCAACAAAGTCGGGAGCATCAACAACTGGCAAAACCGGATCAACATCTACCGTAGGTAAGACTGGTTCAACATCTACCGTAGGCAAGACTGGCTCGTCATCTACAGGCGGTTCAGGATCTGGATCAACAACTATAAAGAAACATTAAAACATAAAGAGAAAATTTCTCTACAGCATAGAGAAATTTTCTCTTTAATTATTAGTGTCCGGTAAATATTTTGAATAGGACAAAAAAATTGGGCTGATTTCCGAAAAGAGTCAGCCCATTGTTTTATTTTTGTCTTGCTAAAAACCATAAAACATGGGCAAAAATACAAATT
>Ga0310786_10000708_pt1 | contig 53544 bp, 94 predicted proteins | sample AusTroGonzalo_MG_FD_203881 | JGI IMG/M metagenome (GOLD analysis project Ga0310786, IMG submission 203881) | Bovine rumen microbial communities from tropical cattle in Woodstock, Queensland, Australia - Gonzalo_03 (v2) (version 2) | ecosystem: Host-associated > Mammals > Digestive system >...
GCACCTTCAAGCGTTTTTGCTTGTCCTAGTGTTGTCCCGTGTTCGTCTGTAATGATAAAATCATCATTATATTTTAATATTCTAAAATATTGTTTATATGTTTCAATGTATCCGTTTTTCATTTTTTCTATACCTTTTTAACCTTTTATTTATTATATTTTTGTTTGCCCTTGCGGGTTTGGTGTTTTCTTGTTGGTGTTATCGCCTCGCCTATGGTGTTTTATGTAGTATTATTATTTTATATATGTTTTATTATGTTTTGGGCGGTTGAAATTATTAAGCATCTTTTTACTGTTCCGTTGTTTTCAACTGTGTAAAGTTTGCGCGTGCCGTCTTTGTATGTTCTTTTTTCTGTTCTCACTGTGTCCCCTCCTTTTAATAAAATCAAAATACTTTTTTTGTGTCCGTGTGTCTTGTGTCCTCTCTTTTTTATTTTGTTAATTTATTATAACATATTTTTTTTGTTTTGTCAATACTTTTTTAACATTTTTTTTAATTTTTTTATAAAATTTTTATTTTTTTTTATTTTTGTATTTTTATTTATTATTATGTATATTTATACATCTGCTAGGGGTTGGGGGGTGTTTTGGCGTGTTTTTCCAGAAGGGGATTACCCCATCCCACAAATCTTTCCTGCTTTTTTATCACCCTATTGCTTGACAAAAGAATAGGGAGAGTGGTAAGATAGGGGAGGAGGATTGAAGAATGAGTAGAGTAGCGAAGATGATTGAAGAGGGTTTTTTGGTTGGGAAGGTGGTTGTGTTGCGAGGTGTGCATAATGACAGGCGAAATGAGTGGGAGTATGAGTGTCGATGTTTAGTTTGCGGAAAGGAGTTCGTTTGTAGGCGTGACCATTTGTTGAAGCCAAGAAGTGGTTGTAGGAGTTGTGTTGCGAAGGAGAATGGGAAGGCTGGGAAGAGAAAAGTGGTAGGTGTGAAAAATGCCGAGAAAAAATAAAAAAGGGGTTATTTGAGAAAGTTTTGTAAAGTGTGATAAAATGGTTGACAAAGGTGTGGAGGGTATGGTAGAATGGGGGTAAGGTAAGGAGTTGAAGAGCTTTTTGCCGGTTTTGGGTGGGCGTGAGATTTGTGTGTGGGCGTTGGCTGAGTTTTTTGTTTATTCGTCTTTATTTTTCTCTGGCTGGCGGGGCTATGCACAGGTGGCGTTTGCTCGAGAGTTGTGGGCTGTCATTGTGGCACTTTGAAGACATAGAACACCTCCCTTTTTAGATTCTTGGTTTTTAAGGGGTGTCGTGGATGGTGGCTCGCTTTATAGGGGCTTGGTGTAATGGGTAGCACAAGTGTCTCCAAAACGCTTAGTTAGAGTTCGAGTCTTTAAGTCCCTGCCAATGTGGCGTGGTAGCTCAAGTGGGAGAGCAACGAACGTTTAATTCGTAGATGGTGGTTCAAATCCACCCCCGCCTCCAAAATTTTCGAAAAAAGACAAAAAAGGGGTGTTTTATGGGAGAGAGTTTGTTAGAGAGATTATTAAAGGAGTCTCGTGGTAAGAAAATTGTTAGTTATAGCAAGGAAGAGAAAGATAATGGTTATGAAGATTTGATTGATACTTTATGCTATGTTAATTACTTTGATAGCAAAAAAATGCATCATTACGAAGGAGTTAGAAGTAGCAAGCACATAGTGAATGTAATTTTCGAGAACAATCACACAATCATAGTCGACAACTTTGGGAATAGATACATTTCGAGACCAGAGAAGGGTGAGAAGTTTGACGAAGAGAAGGGTTTGCTTGTAGCACTTGCAAAGTATGATGGGCATAGCACGACAGAGATATTGGAACTACTCAAAGGAGCAGTGAGAAAGAATGGGACAAAAACAAAAGCCAAAAAGAACAAGGTTTAGTTGGGGAGAATATGTAGCATATCTTCGCAGTGTCAAATGGAAGAGAAAGAGATTAGCGAAAGGGTTTAGTGTTGGGTTTTTGTGTGAAAGGTGTGGACAATATGCGAAAGATGGTTTCGAGATACATCACAAGACTTATGCACATATATTCAAAGAGCCACTTATTGATTTGATGTTTCTCTGTCCTAATTGTCACAGAATGATAGAAGTCCAAAAGCGAAGAGAAAGGAAGTGGAAAAATGTATACAGACAGCAAAATACTACAAGCAATATTAGAAAGTAAAGGATTGAGCGTTTACAAGGTTCATCTTGCTATGAATAAGAGCGGAGATGTTTATAGGTCATTCAACAATAATCACTTTACTGCTAATTTTATACATAAGTTAGAAAAAATCGTTGGAGAAGACTTGTCAATGTTTATAAATTGTTAATCTTTATTAGGGGGAAAAAGATTATGACAAAAAACAGTTATTTTGATACTTACAAAGTATGTTCTTGTTGCAAGAAGACTTTCTCTATGTATCAATACAACGCAAAAGACTATGTTTATAAGACAAAGGAAAGAACGACTATTTATTGGTTTTGTTCATACCCTTGTTATCGAAAAGGAGTTCAAGATGAAAGAAATTGTATATGTTCAAATAGAAGAAGAAGCAAAAAATATAATACAGTATAATTTATCGAAAGGAAGAAGAAATTGCGGAAAGTTGACACACAAAGGAAACCCTTATGGTTTTACTCTTAAATATATTTTTGCTATCAAGGATTTGTCTTTTATGGATGTTGGCAAAATATTGGGAGTTACAGCACAAGCAGTAAACCATTTAGTTAATAGACAAAAGGAAGAAGCTTTTGAGAATATAGTATTTGTCAAAAAACTTTGTAATAAATTGAACATAGATTATCAATACTTTATGGATTTATGTGGAAAAGTTAAGGAGATTATGTAATGTTTTCTACTGACTACTATTTTAAGAATGTAGACAACTTAATAAAACAGGTTAATTCTTTGAATAAAAACAAGGATGCTTTGAAAACCCTTGAAACTAGAGTTGACCTACTTATTTTATGTATGACATTCATTGAAAAGTGTCAAAATGATTTCATAGAATACAAAAAAGAAATGTCAAAAAGCGAAAGTCCAAGAGATGTTATAAATTCTGACTTTCAAATTAGCCAGTATGCTAATAGATTATATCTTGCTAGCCTAAAAGTAATTGAATTATTTATAAAATTCCCTACTGTTTTAGATAAAAATGGCGTAAGCACTGAAAAAAGAATAAGTTTTCTTACTCTTTCTAGGAAAATGTTAAATGTTTCTGCTAGATGGGACATCGAAAGATTTATAAATGTATATGAATTTGATTTACCAGAAGAAAGTAAAGCATTCCCAAAGAGAAAACCTTTGCTTCAAGATGTCATTTTCTATGCAAATCGTATGAATGCAACTAAATTAGGTATAAACTTCGAAGATGGAATAATGCCAAGAAGGATAATTTTCGCAGTGCAACCCAACTCAGGAAAGAGTTTTGTTGTGAATGTTTATTCAGTTTTGGCTTTAATTATGCATTTATTGTATTTTAATACTAGTGGAATACTAAGATTATCAAACAATGGGACAAATGCTTGTGGTTTCTCAGACCAAATCAAGGCAATGATAGAAAATGATAAGATTATAGCAGTTTTTCCAGAGTTGAAGAAGTATTTTAGTAGCGGAAAACCAAAAATTTTAGAAAAAACGCCTTCAGATGAGTGGAAATTGCAAGATTTAGACCCTAGAATTAGAGCAAGTCACTTTGCAAGGGGACGTGATTCTGCCATAAACTCTGTTCGTATCTTTGTTTTATTAGCAATAGACGACTTAAGTGATGGTTTCGAACAAATGAATAACGATGAAGCACATAAAGCTATGACTGAAAAGTTCTATGTCGATATGAAAAACAGAAAAGAAGGTGGAAATATTCCAGATTTTATTGTAGGAACAATGTTTAATGAGTTTGATATTCAAAATACTATGATTAGCAAACTTGAAAGAACTGGAAACTTGATTACAGACCCACAAAATGATAACATTCAATACACAAAAGACTATTCAACAGTTGTAATTCGTATTGATTGTTATGATAAAAAAGGTCGTAGCATTGCTCCAGAACTAATTTCAACAGAAGAATTGAGAGATGTTCAAGAAAGTATGAAACCTTACCAATTCGACTTAGTATATAGACAAATTAGGTCAAGTCGTGAACCAAGAATTTTTGATTGGGGAGTGCTTAAAACTTATAAAAAATTGCCAAAAACACTTTCAAATACTTCGATTGCAGTGCTTGACCCTACAAGAAAGTCTGGAAATGACTATTTCTCAATGCCTTGTTTTGTTTTAGACACTGAAAGTAACGATTTCTTCTTCACAGATTGTATTTATACTCAAAAATCACTTGGAAAAGTTAGTGACCCTAACAATGTTTTCCTTAAAAGAGTTGTAAATTTCATAATTGACAACAGAATTACACAATTTACTCTTGAAAACAACACTAGCAACACTCTTGGTGCATTTATTGAAGATGAATTAAAGAGAAATGGATACAATAATTGCAAAATTGAAGAATTATTTAGTGCTAGTAAAAAAGGAAGAGAAAGCAAATTGCAGAGAATTTTAAGTCAAGAAGCTGCAATTATCAACAATATAAGATTTCCTGACAAGTCAATTTTAAGACCTTTAACAGAAATGTCACAATTTATGGAACATTTTACTAGATTTGATAGCAAAGAAAACATTGGAAAGAAATCGAACCCAGATGATGCTCCAGATTCAGTAGCTATGTTCTCTGATAAGTATCTTTTCAATAGAGCAAATAGGCTTGCTGGAGTTGTTGGAGTGCAAAAATCTAAACTTTGGAGAAAAATTTTATAAAAATTCAAAAAAGTGAATAAAAATACTTGACAAATTATAAATCATTCAATAATCTAAAATTAGAAATAGTGTAAAAGGAGTGTTCAGTGAGACAGAAAGGTAGACTTAAAATTTTATCTGACTTAATCCCAACTGGAGATTTAAGCCAAGACATACTAATAATTCCTAAAATAATAGATATTACATTACCACAGCACAAAAAGAACCTTTTGCAAATAGAAAATCTTAGAAATTATTATTACAATAACACAGTAGTTGACTTAAAAGAAAAGGTCAGACAAGACAAAATCAACAATAAAATTCCTATTGATTATCCTTCAATAGCTGTTACAACAATAAATGCTTACTGCTTTGCAAATCCACTTACAGTATCTAGTTCAACTGTTGGTGCTGAAGATAAGGTCAAAGCATTAAATGATGCTCTCGATGATGATAGTTATGCACAAAAATCACACGATATGTATCTAAATAGTGCAATTACAGCTTTGGGATATAGATATATTATTCCTGCAACTCAAGAGCAAATAAACCAAGGTATTTATTTTGAAACTGTATGTGACCTTAAACCAGAAGAAACTTATTGTGTTTATTCTAATGATTTACGCAAAGAAAAAATTTGTGCTATTACTTTCCAAGATAAAAAATTATATGACGCCAAATTAACACAAACAAAAACAGTTACTATTTATACAGTCTTTACAAAATATCATAAATGGGAGTTCTTTAAGTCTGGTGGTAAATGGCAAAATCTTACACAAAACATATTCACAGGAGATAATGTTGAAAAAATTGATGCTTTCCCATTGACTTACAAAAAAATACCTATTATTGAAAATGTAAGAAAAAATGATAGAACTGGAGACTTTGAACTTGCTTTAGACTTAATAGATGCTATAAATGCTTTGGCTAGTAGCCGACTTGACGATGTTCAACAATCTGTAGACTATATTATCACTTTAAGAGATATTGATATTTGGTCTGATGGTGCATTAGATAAAGTTAAAGACGCAATAAAAGACGGAATTTTGGCATTCAAATCTGTTCAAGGTTCAACTGTTCAACCAGAAATAGATGTTTTGAATACAAAACTTAATCAAGCTGAAGTTCAAAAATTACAAGACTTCTTGTGTGAGAAACTCGAAGAAGTATTAAATATACCTAATAGAGAAACAAGAAGTTCTGGTGGCGATACTGGTTCTGCTGTTGAAAGTAGAAATGGTTTCCGTTCTCTCGAAAACATTGCAGGGCTTGTTACTTCAAGTGCATTGAAAACCGAAAATGAAACTTTTGATGTAATTCTTGCTATGTGTGACAATATAGAGAGTTGCCCTTTCAAAGGACTTAAAACAAAAGATATTCAAATTAAAGATAATAGAAATAAAGTTGAAAATCTTACAACTGCAACAAATGCTTATTCTACAATGAAGTCTGCTGGAATGAATGATGAAGACGCACTTATAGTTTCAAGACTTGTTCCAGACGCACAATCTGTTGCAAAGAAAAACGAAATCAAAAAGAAAGAAGAGCAAACTTCTAAAAACCCAGAAGATGTCAAAACTGAAAAGAAAGATGACAACAATAACAATGGTTCGACCAGTGGAAACACTGTTGAATAAATAAATATTCATAATATTAAAATTGGGGCAAGACAAGATAACAACTGAGTGGGCATTGACTATTTGGGGGTTACGGGGGCTTGAACTAAAAGGAGGTAAAAAATGGATATTGAAAAATTTGTAAAACTTAATGAGGATGGTGCTATCGAAGTCGACAGAAGTGCTTTTCAAAGTGCTTTAGATTCAGAAATCTCAAAAGCTGTAGACAAATATGCTAAAGGAAAAGGTAGAGATGAAATTCGCAAGCAACTTGAAGAAGAAGCTAAACTTAGTGCCGATGAAAAATTGAGAGCAGAAAAGGAAGAGTTCGAAGAATATAAGAGAACAGAAACAATAAAGCTCAATCAAGAAAAAGCAAAAGCAAAACTTGAAGGGAAAGGCTTTAGTGAAACAGAAATCAATTATATGATTGGAAATGTTGGACTTGATTCTGAAAATTCAATGAAGACTATTGATACTTTAATTGAAGAAAGAAAAAAGTTCGTTGCCGATACTCAAAAGCAAACTCTTGAGAACATTCAAAAGCAACAACAACAAAGCGGAACTCAAAACCTTGCTAATGCTGACAATAAAGATGCGCCACAAGTTCAAAGAAGAAGTTCTGAAGAAATATTAAGTTTTTACACACCAAAATCACAAAATTAAAAAGGAGAAGAGTTAAAAAATGATTACAACAAAAACTTTAACAAACGAAACTGATATTCTTATTGCTCCAGAAGTTGCAGTTGCATTTCCTTGCATAGTATCAAATACAGGTATAGTTGCAAATGCTGAAGGTAAGAAAATCATCAAAGCTGGCTCACCATTATTTGGTAGCGTAGACTTTACAAGAAATAGAGACACAAAACTTAGAACAACAGCAGACGAAACATATAAATATTGTGCAGGAGTTGCTCGTTGGGACATTGATGTTACCGCTGGTGACACAAATGCAACAGTCCTTTACTTTGGATTTGTTGACTACTTGAAACTTGATTCAGCAGTTCAAACAGCAGTTGATACAGCACTTTCAGCTGGCGGATATGAACCAACAAAAGGTTTCAGAATTACTTTCATTAAAGGGAGGGTTAAATAATTATGGCTACAATTTATGAAGAAATCACACCTAAATTTATTTCAACAAAATGGAATGAAAAAGCATTAGAAAGAAAACCTTACCTTGGAGAAGCTATCTTCCCAGAAGAAAAACAACTTGGAATAGAATTATCTTATTTACAAGGAGATGCTCCAAAGATTAGAACACTTGACCTTTCAAGCTTTGATGCTAAAGCTATTCCACTTTCAAGAGAAGCTTTCAAGACAATCACAACTGAAATGCCTTTCTTCAAAAACTTCCTTGATATAAATGAAAAGCAAAGACAACAACTCAATATGGTTCTTGCTTCAGGAAATAGAGCTATGATTGATGCAATTTTAGGAAAAGTATTTGATGATAATTCAAGACTTCTTAACAACGCTGCAATCACAAGAGAAGTTCTTCGTATGCAAGCTTTAACAACTGGTGCTATTGCATTTGCAAGCAACGGACAAGCAGTTTCTTATGATTATGGCGTTCCAGGAGATAACAAAGTTACAAGTGACTGGCACGCAAGCAATGCTGACCCAATCGCAGACTTAAATACTTGGGCTGACGCAATTCAAAATACAACAGGGGAAAGACCAACAGCAGCTCTTATGAATAGCCAAACAATGAAATTGATTGCTAATGCTACAACTGTTAAAAATGCTATGTATGTATTTGCTAACGGAACTGTTGCTCCAACTACAAATGCAGCAAGAAAATTCGTTGCACAAGAAACTGGTATCGAAATTTATGTTTATGACAAAGGATACACAGCTGAAGATGGAACATTCACAAAATTCGTTGCCGATGATGTAGTCGTTGTATTTGACCCAATGAATGTTGGTAAAGGTGTATTTGGAACAACTCCAGAAGAAAGTGACCTTATGGCTGGAACAGATGCTGAAGTTGAAATCGTTGACTTAGGCGTTGCTATTACAACATCTAAAGAAAAAGACCCAGTAAATGTTAAAACAAAAGCTTCTATGATTTATCTTCCAGTTATTACAAATGCTAACGGAATAATCATTGCTGATGTTAGTTCACAACTATAATTAAGGAGATATAATGGCTTGGGTAAAAATCAAAAATTCCATTACTAATCAAATTTTAACAATGCCAGAGAAAGTGTTCGCTGATATTTGTAAAAACACTAATGTATATGTAAAAGTCGAAGAGCCAAAAGCAGAAGAGAAAAAGAAACCTGCTAAAATAAAGGAGGAAGAAGAAGATGTTCAAGACATACAGCTCATTGACAAAGATGAAGTCAAACCTTCTGGAAAAAATAGCAAGAAGGTTAAATTATAATTCTGAATATGAGGCTGATGAAGACTTAATTGAAGATTTTATTGATAGTGCAATAAATGAAATTATTGTGTGGAGAAGACTTGATAGTGATGAAGAAATTCTCTCAGGAAGGTATGACACAAATATAGTTAATTTTGTTATCGAAAGTTACAATATTCAAGGAATAGAAGGACAATCTTATGAAGGGAATGGGGCAACTTCAAAACAATTTACGGAGTCCCCACTCTCAAGATTGAAAAGTTCTATACCACAAAGAATGTGAGGCAGAAATGTCAGTAAAGAAAGATAAAAAACCTATATTAGTAAAATTTAGTATTGCACAAACAACTGGTGATAAAAATGTGTCTGTTTATGGGGATTGGAATGTTATATTCGTAATAGATAAAAAAATAGCAGGTTATTTTGAAAGAGAACCCTTCGGACAAGATGAAGACTTCGATTTAACTTTAATCTTGCAAGCCAATCCTATAACAAGGCAAATTGATGAAAAATCTGTTTTCTTAGTAAATGAATATCCTACAAACAACAATGTTAAAGGAAATTATAGAATTAAGAAAATTTTCCCAGAATACTTAGGACAAATAAAAATTGGACTTGAAATTATTGATAAAATCTCATATAGAAACTTATATTATTTAAGTGGAGAAAATATTTACAAATTTCAACTTAACTATGATAGCACTACTCACAAAGGATACATTGATAAAGACATTCAACACCCATTCAGTAGAAATACTGTAATTTGGACTACTGAACCAACAAATGCAGAAGATACGATTGATAGAATATCTTTCTTATCACAACAATATGTTGGTATTATAGATAGTTACAAAGCATTTACAGAATTGACATTTGGAGAATTATAATGTCTACAACAGATAAATTCTTGCGACAAACTGGGTATTTCATTGGTGCAACCACTAATGGCTCTAAAGTTATAAAACAAATAACTCAAGACCTTAAAGAAAATGTTGACAAATATGGAGAAAGATTACTTGAAAAAGTATGTCAAATCTTTGTTCAGCTTGCACAATATAATCTCTTAAAAAGTGGTTACAATGTTTCTAGTTTGGTTGACAATATCTTTTATACAAGATATGGGAAAAATAAGTATAGAGTTGGCATAAGAAATAATACTCAAAAGCCAATAATGTATTTCTTAGAGTTTGGAACTGGTGCTGTTGGAAGAGAAAATCAACATCCACTTGCTGGAGAAATAGGTTGGGAATATCTTGTTAATAAACATAAGACTTCAAATGGCATAGAAGGTTGGACTTACTATGATGAAACGACTAGCGAATATGTTTTTACAAGGGGTTTGAAAGCAGTTTCTTATATTTATGATACATTACAAGAAATGCCTAAAATAATAGAAGAAGCAAAAAGGAAGGTGAATTTGAATGAGTAGTTATGTTGTAAATTCTTATAATTTAGACCTTGAAACCCTTGAAGATGATTTAAGAGAAATAATAAAGTCTACTTTAAGAAATCAAAGTATAATAACCGAATTTGGTGCAGAAATTTATGTTCTACCAATGAATGTAGATTTTACTTCAAAAACTAATTTACCAGCTATATGGCTCACTGTTGAAAGAAATGGAACTTATGAAAGAACTCAAGAAGATATACAAGTAGAAAAAGACTCTCGTTTTAATGTAATCGTTGAAACATACACTACTGGAGATGAGAGTAAAAGACTTAATATACGATTAGCACAATATGTGATAAATATATTACAAACAAACCAAAAACTTTCTCATTTCTATAATCGTGGACTTCGTTTAGAACAAGAAAGAGAACTCTCTTCTATTGTAGATGGAGTTAATCGTAGAGTTATTCGCTTTGCGGGACTTATGGATAATGAACACAAAGTTATATTAAACAAATTCTAAAAAAGGAGAAAAACTATGGCAGTTGATAAATCAAAATTTGATACAACTATTGCTATCGGAGAGTATGGAACTCAATTATTCTGGTTTAATCCTGATGATGAAAAAGAAACATTCGAATATGCACTTCCATTAGTTAGTGGCGGTGAATATGGTGGAGATACAGAAACTTTCGAAGCTCCAGAACTTGACCTTGATTATGTTGCAAAACTTTCTGGTAGAACTACTCTTAATGATATTACTTTAACAAGTAACTACACTAAAGATAGATATGCTAGATGGTTGGAAATAAACAACAATATAAACAAACAAGTTTATATGGAAGTATTTACTGACGGCTCTGCTGTTGTGTATGCTGGAACTTCTGGTAGACCAACAATTCAAGGTGGAGATGTTAGACAAATCGAAGTTACTGTTGCTCCAATGAATATGATTTGGGTTGATGATATTACAAATGTAACAGATAGCGACGCTATCGAACAACTCAATGATTTACTTGATGATGTTGTTAATAAATTTAATGACATTACAACTGGATTGACTACACCTATTGCTTCTGGAAGTGCTTTGCCTATTGATGAAGAGAGCGTTCCTTCTAAGAGAGAATGGGCTTATGATGCTATTCACGGTGAAGAATCTTCTTCATCTGTTGAAGAAATACCAGCAAATCCGGGACAAGAATAATAAGGAGATATAAATTATGCAGAAAAAAATTCAAATAGGTGGTAAGAAATATGTGCTTACAGCAAACAGAAGTATAATTAAAACATTATACAAAATCGCACCTGATATGCTTAAATTAACTGAAGGTAAACAGGACAGCGAATCTCAAGCGAGAGCAGGCATAGACCTTATGGCTAACCTTGATGTTCTTTTCTATGATATGATTAAGGTAGCAAACAAAGACATCACTAAAGAAAAGAGTGATGAAATTTTGGAAAAATTCGAGAATGAATATGAAGATGTTCAGTCAGAATTGCTCGGTTTAGCTATGTCGGTTTTTACGACAGGCGACCAAAACAAAAAGAAGATAGTTTGGGAGGACTAAACTCCACACGTGATAGTCAGGCGAGTAAAGTCTTAAACAAATTTGACAACTTGCTTGACTATTTATCTTTTTACCTATGCCCACTAGCAATAAGAATGGGTATGTCATTTGAACAGTTTTGGTATGATGACCCAGAAATTTTGTGGGTGTATTTGGAAGCCTACGAGCAAGAACAAAAAGCAAGACTTGAATACGATAATAATATCGCATTTCTTCAAGGGCAATATATTATGTCTGCTATTGCCCAATGTTTACAATTTAGTAAAAAACCAAAACGAATTTATCCAAAGAAACCTTTTAATCTTAACAAAGATAATACTCCTGATATTGTTAAGCAACAAGAGTTTGACGAAATGAGAAAATCTGAAATGAAACTCCGTTGCCAAATGTTTAATAAAAATAGGAGAAAATAAAAATGGATAAAGATTATAATATTGATATAAATATACAAACAAAATATTCTCAAGTTGAACAATTAAATAGAGTTCTTGAGCAAACTAGTCAACAATTAAAAAAACTTTCTGCTGGTAGAATAAACACAGACCTTAGAAAAACTATAACAAAATCTGCTGACCCAATTAAAGAAGCACAAAAGCAATTAAATCTTGCAGTTAAAGCATACGAAAAAGCACAAGATAAATATAGAACTTTGCTTATGGGTGGAGAATCTATAAAGAATGCAAAAGAAATTAGTGGTCTTGGTGGTGCAGAACAAAATCTTGCTTCTGTTATTAAAACTATAGAACATACTAAGAAACTTAAAGAATTAAATCAATCTTATGCAAAACTTGAACAATTTATGCTTGCTTTAGACCCTGCTAAGAAAAAGTTAGCTGAGTTAATGGCAAAGATGCAAGAAGCTAAAGGCGCATTTATTCAACTTGATATGGCTGGCGAAAGCACTAAAGGTGCAGAAAAACAAATTGCAAAAATAGCCAAACAAATGGAAAAATTGCAAAATGCAAGCAAACAAAGTTCTTCTTGGATAGGAAAGTTAATGGGAAGAATTAGAAACATTTCTATCTATAGAATGATAAGAAGTGGCATTCGTTGGTTGACAAGCGGCGTTAGTGAAGGTTTGAAAGGATTGGCAGAATATAGTGGTGATGTTAATGACACATTATCTAACCTTAAAAATTCATTAGGGCAAATTAGAAATACTTTAGCAATATCTTTTGCATCTGTTCTTCAGACATTAGAGCCTATAATAACTAAATTGTCAGACTTGCTTGTTGATTTGGTAAATTCATTCAATCTTGCTATGGCTAAAATGCAAGGAAAGAATGTTTATACAAAGGCAAAGAAAGCAGCCGACGACTATTCAAAGAGTGCAGAAAAAGCACGAAAGTTATCTTTTGACACATTTGAAGTATTAAGTGGTGGAGATGAGAAAAGTCCAACAAAAGATTTATTTGAAGAAGGAAACATTGCTGAAGATACAAACAAATTGTCAGAGACTCTCTTTACCGTATTAAAAACAATCAAAGATATTGCTGGGGTTGTTGGAACTTTAATAAAACAAGTTGTAGATGCTGGAATACTTGACAATCTTATGGATATAATGAGTAATATAGTTATTGCAATAGGACAGATAATATCAACATTAGTTACTTCTGGTGCAATGAAGACTATATTAGAAGTTATAGGAGAAATTACAACTGTTGCAGGAACATTGCTTGGTTTTTTCGCCTCAATCGTTAGTGCTCTTTCAGAAATGGGAGCATTAAAACCAATAATTTATGGATTGGTTGCTGCTTGGGCTGCATATAAGGCTATAATGGTTGCAGTTACTATTGCAACTTGGGCTAAGACAAGTGCAGATATTGCACAAAAGAGTGTTGCTACTTGGGGAGCTTTTGCTATAGCAGGTGCAGCAATAGTAGGAGCTGCTGTTGGAGCTACGGCTGCAATTATAAGCAAAGTTAATGGATACGAAACTGGTGGTATACCAGACAAGTCTGAATTATTCTATATGAATGAAAATGGAGTTCCAGAAGCATTAGTTAATACTGGCGGTTCACAAACAAATGTAATCAATATTGACCAGTTGTCTGAAGGTATGCGTAGGGGCTTTATACAAGCAATTTATGACACTAATTTATTAGATACAATTAGAGATAATGGAAATACTACAATTATGGTAGATAGAGATGTTCTCGGGCAAACTGTTGCAAGTTCTGCTGGGTTTAGAAATGAAGCAAATCGTAGAAATGCAAACTTAAATTTTAGATAGGAGGAATACTATGGCAATAAATACAACTTCAAATAGATATGGTGACACTATTGGAACTATTAGGATAAATGGCATTCCTTTCAAACATTTATCTCCTGATAGTGTTCTTGGTTTTGATACTCTTACTTGGGCAGAAGAGCCAACTAGAAACAACTTATTTGCTTTTGAAAACATAGACCAAATTGATATAGGACTTGTTGCTCAATGCCAAATCAACTTAAAATATTGTTGCATTGAAGATTTTATAAAACTTCGTGAACTTTCACAACAAAGATATGTATATGTTACTTTCTATAATGTAGATAGTTGTCAATGGGAATATGATAGAGAAATGTATATCTCAAAAAGCGAAAAACAAAAGCTATTCTATTTTAAGCCAGAATTGATAGGTATACTTGATGTTAATATAACTTTCGTTGCGACTAATAGAGATAAACAAACTAGAGCCCCTGTGACAATCTCTTTTAATGCAAATGGATATAATATAATAGTTCCTTCTTCGGAAAGTATTGAGTATGGTGGTATTTTTAAGTTAGAAGATGCTCCAACTCTCACTGGTTACACATTTGATTATTGGACTGATAGCGTAGATGCAAATCACAATGCAACTGGTTGGCACTATCTTGCAGGGCAAGAATTTACTGCTTGGAAAAATAAAACTTTGTATCCTATTTATAAAACGGCAGGTGCATAATGGTAGAAATTACAGCAAAAATCACACTTAAAAATGGAAATGTCATAACTTTTGGGAAAGAAAGTATTAAAAACATTGAATCATTGTCTCAAAACACTACAAATAACACCTCTCCATATTATGGAATAGTGGCAAGTAGTGGGAGTTTACACCTTTTAGATATAGATGGCTCTATTGAAAATTATATAAAAAAAGGATTGATAGATTCTAGTGGTTTAGAAATAGAGTTCTATATAAATAATCATTTATTCCAAAGGCATATTTCTATGAAAGATGGGAATAATTATGATGTAAATGAAAGGATTTTAACACTTGCATTAAGCAATATTTTTCAAAATTGGCGTTCAATTACATTTCCATTTAGACAACTTTCTGATGAATGCTCTGCTTTTGATTTATTAGTTGAAATTTTCGAGTTTTTAGGATATGATGAAACAAATAGCGGAGAAGTTACGTCAATGTGTTCAGAAGAAACTCTCCTTCTGGATAATTTGACTTTTGGAACTATAAAAGAATTATTGCAGGATATAACTATAGAATATCCATATTTGCAAGAAGATACAGTATATAACCAAATTGACAAGATATGTAGACTCGCTCTCTTGCAGTGCTATCAAGACGACAATGGAAATATAAAGTTTTCTAGTAATAGAAAAATGTCAAAAGATAATATTATCAAAATTCCTAAAAATAAACAATATTCCCAATTTGATTATAATTTGATTGTGAACAATAAAATTTCAAGTGTTAGTTATAAAGATATTAAATGTTCATACGATTATAAAGAAGTATTTTCAAACAGTGCAACATTCTATAATCAAACAAAGTCTGCTAGCGGTGGTGATTATTTGTTTTATTCGGGTTTACTATCTGACTACTCAAAAAATATTAAAACTAATTCAAATAATTACACAATAATTGACATATATCCCGTATATAGAAATAATGCAATAGACACTTCTCAATATTATGTATTATATAAAGCAAAATTTACTAGCAAAGAAATATCTAAAGAAAATCAATGGTTGGCTTTTCTATCAAACTCAAATAGAAACATTTTTCCATTGTCTCAACTTTCGCCAACATCAAACACTAAATATTTTTTGTTGAATGAAAATTATATAGATAACTTTTATAATTCAATAAGTGAAGATTTCGTTTGGTGGTATACTCTTGTGGACACAGAAAGTGAAGCTCTTCATAATCTTTGTCATTATTCTGGGAATACGATAGATTCTATTTATTATAGTTCAGATATAGACCCAACATCACCGCCACCATCAATTCAAATAATTAAAGAAGGGGAAGATTTTGTCTTTTATTATATAGCTTTAGTTGTCTCAAAGATGGGTTCTCAAATATCTCATTATACAGGAGATTTATATTATATTATGTTAGATTCAACTCTTTCAATTAGACAAAAAGTATTAACACAAAATTTAATTAAAACTGAAAACGAAAATGCAAAAATGTCTTTAATTGATAGTGAATTATTAAATCGTTCAACTGAATACAAAAATATACAAGTTCCTTCTTTGAACTCAAGAGTTATTGTTTATGATTGGGAAGAAGGACTATCAAATGGAACAATAACTTTATCTTTTGGTGATTACTATGATGAAAATGGAACAAAAATTATAAATGGTATAAGTGGCGAATTATTGCATATAGGCAACATAATTCAAATTGAAGGCAATGATAAAGTTTGGAGAATTACTGGTAGAAAATTTAGAAAGAAAGGAACTCCATTTTTAGATTTAGATGTTGTAGAAGTTGAGAATGTTAAAGATTTAAGTTTTTATACTTATCTTTCTTTTGGAAATTCAAAAAAATATATTGGTTCAGATTTTTATGGGATTAGTATTGTAGCAAGCAATACAACAATAACTAATGGCAACATTCCAGAAAAAGTTATATATACTGATTTGGGAGATAATGAACATTTAGTATATATATATATGATTGAAGCTGGTGGTTTTTTGAATTGCACTTCTATCGAAAATGTAACAATACCTTCAAAAATGGAAAACATTGACACTGATGCTTTTAGAGGTTGTTCTTCTCTAAAAACTGTTACAATAAATAGTAAAACTATATATGACAGTTTAACAAGCCAAACTGCTTGTGGAAGGTTAATTTATAGTGCAGAGACAATAAATATATTAGCAAGTATAGACGATGGAAGTAACACTTATTTAACTAACAATTATACGCTTGAGCAAATAACAATAGATGGGATTGAATATAATTCGTATACGACAACTTAAATAATCAACAAAAATAACTTGACAAAACAAAAAACACTACTTATATTAAAATTAGGAGGAGTAAAATGCTTTTTTCGAAGATAGTTACAAACAAATTTGGGCAACAACAAAAAATATTTTATTTAACACAAGGAGATACTGCAACATTTGAGAGTTTTCCAACAAAAGATGGGCAACTTATAAATTTTGATTTAATAGAAAAATGTCTTTTTAAGATTTCTGATAGTGATTATAAAGAGATATTACAAAAAGAATTTGATAAAGGAGTGACAAAGTTCACAGTAACATTAGAGAGTGAAGACACTTTTAATTTACCAGTTGATAAATTGATATATGAAGTCGAATATACATTTATTGATGGAACTGTCAATACTCCAAATCAAGGAACTTTACAAATCTTAGACCAAGTAAGAGAATAAAGGAGAAATTATGGCAGAAATAACAAATAATCCATATCTTAACAATGTTGGGCAAATAGATTCTGAAATCGAAGGGCTTGTTGTTGTGACTTCCGAAGATGGATACTATGGAGTTCCTAGTGATAATATAAATGTAACTGTTGACCCAAATCAAAAAAGCATTAAAGCTGAACTTGTTCAAACTCAATATGCAAGTAAACAAGACTTCCCAGAGACTGGAAGTGAAAAACTAATCTACGTTGACAAATCTGACAATTCTTTATGGAGATATGATAGTTCAGAACAAGACTATATTGAAGTGTCTAGCAAGGCAGACTTGACAAACTATTATACAAAACAAGAAGTCGACAATTTGTTTGACACAAGAATTGCAAGTAAGACACAAGTTGGTGGTGTTTACGCATTTTATGATGATGAAGGAGATTTTGATATTTGGTTGAATGACCCTATGGAAGTCAACTATACTTACGAAAATGGTGTATATGATATTTCAACATTAAACTTTACAGAACAAAATGGAATTTATAATATAGGAGGAAATGAATAATGGCATTACAAAGAGGGAAAAAGGCATATTTGCAAGGTGAAGTGATATTTGATGTTACTGATACAACAGCAACTGCAAGTGATGTCGCAGAAGGAAAGATTTTTTACGATGCTGATGGTGTAAGAACAGAAGGAACTGCTAGTGGTGGTGGTAGTGGATATAATAAAGCAGGAGATTATTTATATGAGTTTGAATCTACAAGTTGTTTAATAACATTAAATTCCGATAACTCTTATACTTCTACCACTTTTATTAAGTCTTCTCCTATTTCAATGACAACTGAAAGTGGAGTATTTACAGATGATGGAACGAATTTAATTCTTACTAGCACAGAGCAAGTAGTAAGTGAATATGTTTGGGATAATTCAACTGATTTTCATAAAGAAGATGATTCGAGTATCGTTTTTTCTAAAACGAACAGATTAGGAATATATAATAAAAAACTTCTTACATCTGCAAACGAAGAAGATAATTTTATATTGAGTGATGGTTACTCTGCTGAGTTTAATGAAAGAGCTTTTGTAGAACAGTCTTTTTTAACATCTGTTTTTATTCCAGATAATATTGACTCTTTATATGTATATGATGAAGCATTTTCCAACTGTGAATCTTTACAAAACATTGATTTAAGTAAAGCTCGTGACATTGGCTTTCAATCTTTTTTCCGAACAGCTATAGAATCTATTCATTTAGATAATATAGACAGTATTTGGGAATATGCCTTTTTTCATTGCTACTCATTACACGAAGTGTATATAGGAGAAAACTGTTTCTCTATTGAAAGAGGTGCCTTCGTCTATTGCACTAGTTTAGAAGAAATTCATATTCAAGCGTATAATCCACCTCATCTTGAAAACGAAGACCAATACAATAGGGTATTTGATACAAGGTATCTTAAACGAATATACGTTCCTGAAGGAGCATTATTGAATTATGAAAATGACCCTGACTGGCAATATTTAGTTAATGCAGGTGTTCAATTCATTGAAGAATAAATAAAAGGAGAAGTAAAAAAAATGAAAAAAGTTTTAGTTGAAGGAATAAAAACTAGCGGTCGAAAAATTTATACTGCGAACGAAATTCCTACTTCTTTGAATGATTTAGACACAGCATTGACTTATAGTGTAATTTATAATGGTGCAGATGCAGAAACACAATTCTCATTGCCTTTTGATTTGATAAAATTAAACAATAATATCGGTGCTTCAAATGGTTTTGCTATTGGATATATAAATAACGACAATATTGCAATTATACTTTCTCAAAAAGACAAAGTAGGTTTTCAAGTAACAGACGGAAATGACACTACAGGTTTCACAGCTGAAAAAGACAAAATGGAAATCACAAGCACAGAAGTTGATATTGCAGGAACTGATATAAAATTAAGTGGAGATAACTTGACTTTCAATGGAGTTGATGTTAAACCTCAAATAATATCAAACACAACTGTTTTAACTTGGAGTGCTGATGCAACTTATACAGGATATGGTTATAGAGCAGAAATTCAAATTACAGGTGTTACTTCAAATGATATTCCAACTGTTGTATTTGGAGCAACTGAAAGTATAAGTGGAAATTATTTGCCTATTGCTGAAAGTCATAGTGGCGGAATTTATATTTATAGTAAAGTCAATAACGCAATTACAATTCCAACTATAATCATTCAAAAGGTAGGTGGTTTGATATGATAGGAAATACAAATGCTACTGTTATTATTGGTGGGGGTGAAACAAATAAACTAGCACAAGTTGTTGATAAGACAATTACAACTATTACTGCTGAAGATTTGCAAGGAGCAAGTAATATTGGAGTGTATATGTTTTATAATTGTAATAATTTAACAAGCGTAGAAATTCCTTCTGGAGTAACGTTTATAAATGATTATGCTTTTAGCACTTGTTATTATTTAACTAATGTAACCCTTCCCTCAACTTTAATAGCCATAAATAATTACGCTTTTCAATATAATTATAGTTTAAGGTATATAATTATAAATGCAACGACTCCTCCTAGTTTATCCGCTACAGCAATACCAAGCACTATTCAAACAATCTATATTCCAGCAGGAACATTAAGTGCTTATGAAAGTGCGACAAATTGGAGTGCATTCACTGGTAAGTTTGTAGAAATGGCTAGTTAAAAGGAGTTAGTTATGATAAAAATAGAATATATATCAATAAACAACAAAACATTGGTTAGGACATATAGCGACAATAATAGATACATTCGCCAAAATGAAACTGGAGTTGAATACATCGAAGCAATAGATATACCGGGAAAATTTACTTATACAGAAACCGATAAAGAGATTAAAAATGTTTCTTAAAAAAATCATAAAAGTATATAAAAATACTTGACAAATGTTTTAATGGAAACTAAACTAAAATTGATAAAAGGGGGAGTTATGGCACTTACACCTGAACAAATTGAAGAAATCGAAAGAGAAAAGCAACTTGTTGTGGATGAATCTACAAATGACAATCTAAATCAAGATGCCGAAGAGAATGCGATTGTCAATGTGGATGAAAGTTCTCAACAATTACAAGTCAAACTTAATGATACTATGACGGGTTTAATGAATGAAGTTGTAGAAAATCATAAAGAAGATATGCTTGCTCTTACCGATAATGCTTTCAAATCCGAACTTGAGATACGAGAAACTCAAGTAAAAGGTAGAAAGAACAAAGAGAAAGCAAAAGTTGAAAAAGAAGTAACCGAAGCTCAAATTGAAGAAGATGAAGCAAAACACGAAAGAGCAAAGACAATTCTTAAAGCACAAGGACTTACTAGCCAATTACCAAAGCTTTTTAGGGTTACTGCATTAGTTTTTGGGTATCCATTCTTCATATTGTATCTTTTAACAGTTGGTTGGATTGTTGAATTTTTAACATTTACGGTAAAAGGTTTTATAACAATGGTTGCAGATTGTGTTGAAAGATTTACTTCTGTAAACCAAAAAATTATAGAAAACTCTAATAACAAAGACTTCAAATTAAGCAGGGCTATTGTAAATATACTGAAATGGGTTCTTATAGTTGGTGCGATTGCTGCAATTATAATTATTCTACTTGTGAGAAAATAAGTGAGTTTTTGGGATAGATTTAAGAGAAAACTCGAAGTATTAAACGATAGACCAGCATTTATAAAAATAGTAGATTCTACTAACTTATGGGATGATTATATCTGTGGAGTTCTAAAAATTCCAAGTGATATAATAGAAATTTATAAAAAGGAGGGAAGTATGACTAACGAATATATCGAAGGATTTCTTCAAAGAAAGAAAGAACTTGAAGATGAAAAAATCGCTCTTGAAAACGAAGACATTGAAATTTTAGTAAATGCAGCATTCGAAGAAGTTAAGGACGAAATTAGAACAAAAGTTCTCAATGAACACTTTGAGAAAATTGAAGATAAAGCCATCGAAATCAAGGCTATTGAAAGACTTGTTGCTAAAGAACTTTCTAAAATAGAAACTCAAGCACCTATCGCTAGCGAAGAAGTTATTGATGGAACAGAAGGAGTGGAGGCATAGTATAGAGTATGGATTATAAAGTTGTTTTTGATAATTGTAAATTACTCTTTGAATATTTTGGGTGGTTTTCGATTTTACTTGTAGTAGGAACAACTGGAATTATGATTCCCTTGAATATACTTTACAAAAAATGCATAAAAAAAGAAGGGTTGCAAAGACTTAGAAAAATTTTAAGTTCATTAAGTGTTTATGTAATTGCACTTGGACTTGTTGCACTCTTCACGGGAACTATAATTAAAGCTCCTTTAACAGCCGAATATTTGCTTGGAGCAACATTATCTTGTGGTGTTCTTTCAATGTTGTTATGGTCTATAATCAAAGTTATCAAAGATTATGGTATTAAACCAGTTTTGAAATCAATAGCACAAAGTAAAGAAGCAAAAAAAGCTTTAAGTGATTTAGGCGTAGACAAACATCTTTTAGATACAATAATGACTGGTGTCGATAATTACTTAAAAGACGCAAATGCAAAAACTTTTGAAGATATTGCAAATGAAGAATTAAACCTTCATAAAGATATTGCGACAAAATTGACTGGGTTTGTAGAAACTCAAAATATTGACACTGTTGTATGTAGAATAATTGAAGATATAAAATCAAAATACTTAAAATAACGGAGTAGCGTATGAAAAATAATGGCATCAACAAAGGAAGGGTTTCATTAGGAGCAATGATTTGTCTGGTGTCTTATTTTATTATATGTATAATAATTAAGGCATTTGGACTTGACTTATTCGACATTACCAACAACATTGCTTGGGCAGTAGATTTTAGTTCGTTTGTTTATTCTAACATCTTTGTTTTAACAGCAATGCAAACAATTTTTCTCTGTATAAATTTATTCTTTGTGTTAAGTATATCTGCTAAAAGGTATGATGCAAAGAAGATGGTTATAATTACTTTAATATTGTATATTCCTACATTTGGAGTAAACTTATTGTGTAATTATTTTAGACTTCCATCACTTATTTCAACTGTTGTAGTTCCATTTATATATGCACTATTTCTTGTTAAAGAAAAGACATTCAAAGAATATTTATGGTTATTATTGAGATACATTTTGTTTAGTATATTTATAATTTTAGTCGAACTTGGCTTAATGTATTTGAAAGTATCTTTATTAAAATTTAATTACAATGTAGGTAATGTATTAAATGTGATTTTACTTAACCTAGATTTGTTTGTTATATACTTCTCAACATATTTTCTGCTTAAATACACAAAACTTAGAGAATGGGTTTGTAATCTATTCAATAAGAATAAACAGAAAAAGGAGGACTAAACGATGGACGAAGGCGGCGGATGGAGCTGGTGGTTCTTCCCACCAGAAGACAAAATAAAAGATTTTGTTAAGAAACACTTCTAAGAGTGGATAAAAATAAAGATTTGACAAGAAAACAAAAATTTATATATCTCTCAATAATGATACTAATACAAATCTTTCAATCGGCTGGGGTTATACTCATTTCGATAATAAACCACAAAGTATTTGAAGCTATATCAATTTATATAGGAATGATAATTGGGAGATTTTGTTTTAGAAAAGGATGGCATGCTGAAACACTCATAGTTTGCACCTTAGCAACTTGGGCTTCTTATTATTTCCTAACTTCTGGCACTTTGTCAGTGGGTGTTTCAATATTTTGCAGTGTTGTATTAGGATTTTTCTTGTCATATATATTATATATATTGGCTGTATGGAAAGAAAAAGTAAACACTAAAATTACTCTTGTTGGAGAAACAGGTAAAGGGAGTGTTGATTTGAAATTTTTAACAGTCCAAGAAATAACCGAAATCTGCTCCAGTAAATCATTCTCCGAAAATGACACCAATTTTCTGATAGATTTTGTAAAGAACCCAAATGGGTTGAAAAAATACGAAATAGCAGATAAATATAATTATGATGAGAAATATATTTATAAAAAAGCAAAAAGGTTAATTAAAATAATTCAAGGGGGCTAGAAAATGGCTCTCTTGTTTTTTTGCACACTAATTGCACACTTTTTATGCAGAATAGACACAAAAAGTCCACTCTGCTTTTTTTATTTTTAGGATAAAATGTTCTTGTAGAAGTGGAGAAGAAGGTGTCATACTTCTACCAATTTTAATTGAAAAAAGGAGATTTCTATGGCTTATAATACATTTATGAATGGTGCATATCCTTATCAACAATCTAATCAAAATTATGGTTATCAACAACCTAACTATTTACAACAATATCGACCATTTCAAAAACCAATTCAAAGTCCTTTTCAAAATACTTTATTCTTAAACGAAAAAGAGATTGATGGCAGAGTTGTAGATATTGGAACAAGTGATTTGCTTATTGATAGAGAAAAAGGAATTGCATGTATAAAAACAGCAGACCAATTAGGACAATCTACAAAAACTATGTATAAATTTGAAGAAATAAAACCAGAAGATATTGACAAAGAAAAACAACCTCAAATAAATACAGATGATTTTATATCAAAAGAATACTTCGATAGTTTTACTAAAAAACTCTATAGCAAAATAGGAGAACTTGAAACCAAAATCACTATAAAAGAGATGAAGGGGGAAGAATAATGGAAAATGAAGAAAAGGTTTTAACGCTTAAATCTTTAGAGAAAGAAACAAACATCAAATTCTCTGAGATACATAAAAAAATAGAAATGCTAGAAAAACAAATCGAAATTATAAAGAAAGTTAGGAGATAGTTATGAATGGAAATCCTATGCAACTTTTAATGCAACTTATGTCTAGTGGCAAAAACCCACAAGCAATGGTTGAAAATATGATGAGAAGAAACCCACAATTTAATGCAATGATAAACCAACAAAGGCAAAGTGGGCAATCTATGGAACAATTCGTAAGGCAATATGCTAAGCAAAATAATATAGATATAGATTCTATGCTTAATATGTTGCGTAATAGTGGTGCTAGATTTTAGCACATTCTTGTAGTGGTATCTCATTTGCAAATGTCGACTAATGCAGATTAGATATAAATATTTATTAAAAGGAGGATACACCTATGTATATTGAAGGAGATTTACCAGTAAACACTGGTTGCAACAACGGAGGATTCTTTGGTAATGGTGATGGAATCTGGGCTATACTTCTTTTCGCTATGATTTTCGGCTGGGGCAATAATGGAAATGGCTTTGGCGGAGGATTTGGTGGTGGATATGGAGCAGGTCTCTATGATGTAAATGCCAATACAAATCGTGGATTTGATAACCTTGCTATTCATAATGAACTTGATGAAGTTCAAAGCACTTTAACTAATGGATTCACTAACATTGCTAACAGCTTTACTAACCTTGCTACAAACTTCCAAAATTGCTGCTGCGAAAATAAACTCGGCATAGCTGACTTGAAATACACAGTTGCAACAGAAAATTGTGCAGATAGACAAGCTCTTAATGAAGGTATAAGAGATATTATTGCTAGCAACACAGCAAATACTCAAGCAATCCTTGACAAACTCTGTCAACAAGAAATTGATGCTAAGAACGATTTAATCGCAACTTTGAGAAGTCAATTATCAATGGCTGACCTCAAAGCGAGCCAAATTGAACAAACTGCACAACTTAGAGCAGGACAAATTGATGCTGTAAACTCATTATACAACCGTCTTGACACTTGCCCTGTTGGAACAACACCAGTTTATGGTAGAACACCAATATTCACTTGCAACGGAAATTGTGGATGTGGTTCGGTTCAATAATATGTGACTAATTATCACGCAAATATAGGAGATTAAAATATCCTGAATAACACTCAAGGCATAGGAAATCTCCCGTGCCTTGTTTTATTTACTATTAAAAGGAGAAAATTATGTATTTACTTGGATTAAAAAATGTATCAACTCAGACAGTATTGGCTGATGGGGCTATACAACTTACAGACTCAGGCAGTTATAGAAGAAATTGTAGAAGAAATGTGAACGGTGTTAGAGTATTTGACATTACTAACACATCTGTATCTCTTAACTGGCAAGGAATGTATCACATAACGGCAACATTGGTTGGAACTGGAACTGAAGCAGGTGATGTAACTGTTCAATTATATCAAAATGGAAATCCAATCACTGGCGCAATCTCTACACAAACTATAACAACAGCAGACACTGAATTTAGAACTTTTGTTATTGACTATTATATATTAGTTGATGACACTTGTGTTCTTGGATGTAATTCACCACTTATTCAAACACTCTCACTTGAAAACACTGGTGTAGGAGCAACTTTCACTAGCGTTGTATTCAATGTAGAAAAGGTGGTGTAATATGCCAAGAAGAATGATGAGAGATAAAAGAAGAATGCGTGAAGATAGACGCTCAAGAAGAAGAGATTATGCTTCTGGAAATGATTATGGCTATGGCTATACAGAATACAATTCAATGGGTGATTATAGAAGAGATAGAAGACGTCAAAGTTCGAGAATGGGCAGAGATGGCGAATACGATAGAGAACATTCTATGGACTATAACTATTATGAACCTTATATGTCAATGAGAGATTATGGTGATTATAGAAGAGACAGAAGAAGAGATTATAGAGATAGAGCTAGCGAAGAAGATTATCTTAGTGACGAAGAACTTATGGAATGGTCTAAAGAACTTTTAATGGCAGTTCCAGAAAAAGACAAACCATACTTTACCAAAGATAATATGGAAAAAAGAGCAAAAGAGATGGGTGTAAATTATAAAGACTTTACATTCTCTGAACTCTATACTGCTGCTTTAATGCTCTATAATGACTATTCGAAGACACTAGGAACTGCAAATATGGATTTATATATTCGTATGGCAAAAGATTTCTTTGAAGATGATGATGCAGAATTGCAAGGTAGCGAAAAATTAGCAACATACTATGATGAAATAGTTTGTGCTGAATAATGGCAGAATTTGTATATTACAATAATAATCCAGCCCAAAGAAATGAAGATGACTGTGTGACAAGAGCAATAAGTCTTGGCGTAGGTGAAGATTATGAAATCATATCTGAAAAACTAACTCTAATTTCTGAATTGCTGGAATGTGATAGATTGAATGTATGCTGCTATAAACATTTAATAGAATATGTATATGAATGCGAACCTGTAGATTGTGAAGGTATGACCGTTGAAGAATTTGCAGATGAAAACAATTATGGAGTATTTTTAGTTAGGATACCAGAACATATTACCTGCATAATAGATGGTAAAATTTACGATACTTGGGATTGTAGAGATTATTTTTGTGATTTAGCGTGGTTTGTTTGTGAATAAATATTCATAATTTCGCATAGTTATACAAAAAGTGTTGACAATAAACGCTACTTATGTTATTATTATTCTGTAAAAGGAGTAATTTTATGACAAACAACTTTTTACAATTAGACAAAAACAGAAGTGTTATAGCTCGTTGATAAAGAACAACATAAATGCAAGAGAGTGACATAAGCTTCGGTTTTATGAGTGGTTCGTGCCACTCTTTTTTTATGTAAAATAAATGAGAGAATTTAATCTCTCACTCTATGCCTAATATTTTTTTTATTTCTTCTTGTTTGTTTCCATCGACTGAAACTTGAACTAATTTATTATCTACAAAATGCAATTTGATTGTTCCATTACTACCAAATCTAAATATGTATTCAGTGGAAACTTTCATTTTTGTAAGGTCAAAATGTCCTTTCATTTTATCTTGAACTTCTTTTATTGTCATAATCCTTCTCCTAATCAATTTTATTCTATCTAATTTCTTCGTAATTTATTAAAATGAGTAATTTATCGAATTAAGCATTTCGTGTCTTAAAACGAAAATAAATGCATTATTTTTTAGTGATGTATTTATTACACAACTCCATAAAATCACTATTACTTATTACTAAATTGTTTGTTTGTGATGATTGTTGAACATCCGTTGCTTCTTTTCTTCCTAAAACCTTTTGTTGATAAATACTTGAAACTTCAGAAATTTTTCTTGTAAGCCCACCAATACTTAAGTAATTGCATATCCAATCATTTACTTGCTCAAGAACTTCTCTAACTTCTTTTACTCCATTGCTTTTTAAGTCATTAAATCTTGCAGTAGAAAAACCACAAAGTTGACAAAATTGTTCTTTTGTTGGCGGAATTATTTCAATTTTATTCATCTCTTTTATACATTCTTTGAAATAATCAAAAATAATCATAAATTCACTAGCACTATAATTTAACACTTGTCCCGCAACTTTTACAAATGGAGTAAAGCATAAGTCAGTTAATTCCAACATTGGTATTGTTTTATTCATAATAATTGCATTTTCATCATCTTCTGGTTGCATTATTTGATATTTTGCAAGTTCTTTTACAAATTCTCTCTTCCTTTTTTTTATATATTTAGGAAGTTCTTCCTTTTTCTTTTCGATAAGCTGTTGTCTTGCATATTCTGTAATTTCCCAAACTTCGTTTCTTTTTTCCATTTCTTTTTTGTTTGCAGTATCTCCCTTAGCCATTTATTTTCTCCTTTTTAATATCCCAAGTATCTTCTTGGTAATTGTATGTGTATTTGTATCCAAAATACTTTTCGGCTATTGCTTTTTTTTGCCAGAAAGTGAGTTTAATGTTTTCTTCCTTCAAAAATTCTGCAAAAACTCTAGCACTGTTTTGTCCTTTTCCATTCTTAAAAGCATTGCACCAACATTTGAATTTAGTGTATTCATATTCTCCCCTTGTTTTTGCTACTTCATTTTCTTTTGCTTCTTTGTCTTTTCTAATCTCTACCATTTCTCTAATTTGCTCTTCAAAATCTTCCATTTTATCCCCCTTTTTACTTTGTCAAGATTATATACCCTAAAACAAAAATAAACATTAAAATAATCCCAACAATAATAACGCTTTTTATAAATTGCATTTTATCTCCTTTTATTTTAGTTTTAAGACATTCTATATTCTGTTAGAGTAATTTATCATATTTTTATATTTCGTGTCAAATACCCCACTTAAAATTAGTCTCAAAAGGGCATATCCTTATCTTCTATCGGAACAAGTGCAATTTCTTCTTGCTCACCCCTTTCTAACCAACCGTATTGATGATTTTCATTTTGCTCATTAAGTAATCTTTTTGTAGGAACTTCAAAATAAAATCCACAAAGCTTTTCAATGCTCCCTAACTCTCTATTTTTTGCAACTTCGATTATATTATCGAATTGATATATTGGGTGATTGTCATCCCATCCAAAAAACTCTTTGCTTCTCTTTTTGAAATCTGCAGTGTTTCTATGAACTATAAATATATTATCTACCGCATTTGCAAGGTCTGAAGAACCGCTAATATCTTCTTTTCGAATAAAATCTCTAACCTTAGTTGGATGGCAGACGAATATAATATGAACTTCAAGTTTCTTTGCCAACTGACATAATTTTAGTATTGTAGATTTTTGTGCTTCGTATTTGTCTCCACTAAACTTTTGAATATTCATTGACATTAAATTGTCTAATATTACAAGTTTAATATTTTTGTTTGCAAGCAAAAGTTTTTGAATTGATTCTCCAATCTCTTCGATTGACATACCTTTGTCATTGTCATAGATATATAATTTATTATCAAGCCACTCATCAATCTTACCTTTAATATAATCTGGAACATTATAAAAATTTAACAACTCTCCATTTCTATTCTTTGCTTGCTTTACGTTGTCTTTTCCTGCTGCCTGAAGATATATCCAATTTAGTAACCTCCAATCTGAAAGTTCGCCAGAAAACATCCCAACTGAATACCCTTGTTCTATCACATTTAATGCAAGTTGATTCAAAATTGTAGTTTTTCCAGAACCATTACTTCCTGATATGATTGATACTTGTCCCAAGTCAAGTCCATTCATTGTTTCATCTATTTTTTTAAGCCCTGTCTTTAAGATTACTGAATTACTTCTATCAATTCTCTTAATTTCTTTAGGACATTTGAAATTGTATAACATAGTTTTCCCCTTTAATTATTAAAATGTAAACATACTTGTTTGTCCGGTTGCATCAGTGTTGCTTAGTCTATTTTTTGCAATATCAACCCATTTTTGCTCTATATCTATACCTAGATAATGCCTTTTAGTGTTTTTGGCTGCTACACAAGTTGTTCCACTTCCTACAAAACAATCTAAAACTATATCACCTTCTTGTGTTGTGTGTAATAAATGTCTTTCTACAAGTTCTGCTGGCTTTATAGTGGGGTGATTCCACTTATTTTTATCTCGAATATTTGCTGAACTTAAAAACCATTTACTCTTATAATCATATCCATCATTTAGTGGAACGCCTTTTTCTCTAAAATATAAACAATATTCAATATCTGGCAACCAAGAATTATTTGTGCTAGGAGTTGGGTTTGTTTTATTCCAAGTTAATATTTCAAAGTAAATTTCTTTACCTTCTATACTCCCACCTAAAAAGAATTTCATAATATCAAATATTTGTAATTTAGAACACCAAATAAAACAATTTATTTTTTTCATTACTCTTACAAATTCATCTAAGATTTGATAATCAATTCCATCTTCAATAGAAGTTATATTAAGACTTGTTTTTTTTATATTTTTAGCAATTCTTAGAGCTTCACCTCTTGTTTTTCCTTTGTTTTCTAAATAATTAGCATCTAACCCCATTAGTTCTAATCTTTTCTTTGCCGTTCTTTCTCCAAGTTCACTTTTTCCACTTCCACCTTGATTATATAAATATGGTATATCTGTGTAAATACAATCAATACTCTTATCTGGTATTTCTTTTATTGCTTTATAACTATCTGCACAATACACGTTGTCTAATTCGTAAATTCCTAATTTCATTTTACTTTCCTTTTAATTTATAATCAAATAAACCACTTTCAATAAGTCTATTTACTAATCTTTTTATCATTACTGGTGGAACGGACATTCCACAAATATAACCTACATTTGAATAAGTGTCTGGAATAAATTTATAATCTTGAGGAAAAGTTTGCATATTTCTCATTGTTTCTTTACTAGCATAACCAATGTTGTTTTTGTCATTTACATCAATTAAGTCAGGTTTTGCTCTTTGAGTAGGGCATACCATATCATCTCTAATATATAGAGTTTGAAAAGCGCTTCCTTTTTGTCCTAATCTTTTTCTTGTGTCTGCTATGTTTTTATCATTCTTGTTTGCTTGTGAAGCAATTTTGTAGAATTGAGTATCTTTACCCATTGGTTTAAGTTTCCCTTCTTTGATTTCTCCATAAGTTATAGGTTCATAATTAAAGGTCATATTTATCTTTTCTAGGTTGAAATCGAGTTTTGTAGCCACAAAGAACACTCTATGTCTAGTTTGTGGAACGCCCATTGTTTCGCCTTTCAAGAGCCAATGTTTTACTTGATAACCTATTTCGTGAAATTTAGTATATATCTGTTGAACATACTTCCAAGCATTTCCTAACATTAAGCCTTCTACATTTTCAAGTATTGCAACTTTTGGTTGAAGTTTTTTAACTGTATCTATAAATACAAATAACAAATCATCAAGTGTTTGCATTTTTTGACCTTCTCTAAACTTCTTTTCCACACCCCAAGCATCTTCTCTTTGTCCTGCCATACTAAAAGTCGAGCAAGGTGGACTTCCATCAAGAACATCTAAATCATATAATTCTTTTGGCAAGTCATCTCTCTTATTGAAATCTCTTATATCTTCCAAATAATTATATTTTGGATGATGGTTTTCAACATAAACTTTATTCATTCGTGGGTCAATCTCATTACACCCCAAGACTTCACAGCCACAAAGTTTATAACCCATTGTGCTGCCCCCTCCGCAAGCAAAACAACTAAATACCTTTAGTCCATTCTTTTCTGGATAGTCTTTGAAACTCCATTTCCAATCATTTGATTTTTCTTTTTTGTCATCAAACATACAAAATTGTTCCATATTATTTCACCTTTTTTTTATATTCTTTATAGTTTAAGTTGTCGCTAACAACTTTTATTGCACTCACATTGTCAAACATTGCACGAATAAAGGCAAGTTCCATATCAAACACACACTCTTCCCTAAAATTTTCATAATCTATATTTTCAACAAAGTCAGTAGAACTATAACATATTGCCGATTTTTGACTGTTATCCAATATTGCATTATCTAAGAATTGAAATGGTTCTTGGAAATGTGCCTTCTCGTGATAAGTCCTAACTTTATAAATTTCTATAATTTCACCAATTTCATAACACTTACTTCCAGCATACCCAATATTCATAATTTTAGTATCTCTTGGTAGGTCTTTTAATGTTTGAATAACATTCATTCCACCAACACCCGTTATTAAAATAGGACAATTTTCATATCCTAATTCTTTGACTAATTTTAATTCTTCTGGCTGTGCTATTACTACTAACATTTTTATCCTCCTATTATTTCTATTGGAAATTTTTAATTTGTCACTATTATATTTTGTGCTGGTGAGCAGAAAGGACAAACATTTTGAGATGGTGACATCACTGCTCCACATTTAGGACATACCCAACCTTGTTGATAAACCACTGAATGAATGCCTGTTGGTTTGTTGCTTTCATAATAATAATTAGGTTCACAAGTTTCACTAATTGACTTTTTGATTTTCATAATCTATTCTCCTTATTTTTAATATTTTTCTCTTTCTTTATATTTTTTTACTTTCTTCAAATGTTTGCACAAATCTATAACATCATAAATTGTTGTATATACTGCACCAATTATTGACAATCCTATGAATACTAGTGCGAATATAAGTAAGTTATAACTAAATATCATTGCACACCACCTTTACACTCTTCTAACCATTCAAGTTCGATATTAAGTATATCTTCTTCCAAATCTTCTTCTTGTGTATCAATTCCTATAATTATAAGTTCTTTATCTTCCATTATTCTTCTCCTAAAAATAATTTTTTACATAACCTGCGAGCTTCAAGGTAGTTTTCTTTCGTTAGTTTCCATTCTTGAATTGTCATATAGTATGTTTCGTCATCACTCCACTCAAGATGAATTTTATTGTATCTTTTGTAAATTTGATAGAATGAATAATTTTTCCCAACAAAATAAAAACATCCTTTCTTATTAAATTCTTCCCAAGTAGGCAAATCCAATCTTTCAGTTCTCGTGATATTCCCAAATTCTAAATATTCTTCTGCTTCTTCTTTGGTTTCAAAAAGGTCATCAATGCTTCTAGTTAAATTGCAATTATAATAATCGTTTTTGTATTCTATATATTTAGGCACATCATAATATTTTGCCATTGTTAAATCTACAAGATATATATCACCCTTAAATATATCATATATCGTTGCACCTTGTTTAATAAGTTCTTCAAGTCTTTCTTTTGAAATCATCTTTATTCTCCTTTATCCACCCATTCTTGGGTCAGGACACTCCCACCAAAAATCATCAAATTTTATTTCTTGGTCTTTTACTATTTTCCCATCTATAATTTCAACAAGTTGACAGAACTCCATTCCCCTTTCAGTTCCAAAAACCATTAAATCTACATTGAATTTTTTTGATATTTCTTTGAAATTGTTACCCTCAAAACCCCACGCTTGCCTTATATCAATACATAAAATTTCTTTATCTTTATTGTTAAAATATCCTTCTATTCTTTTAGCATTTACAAACATTCTATGGGAATTTTTTATATATAAGTCCATTGTGTTATCTACAAACACTCCATCTTCATCTATTTCGATTTTACACTCTCTTGGAATTGATACCTCTTCCAATTCTTTGAAACTACCATCTTCGTTTCTCACAATGTTTTGTCTATAATCATTGTATGAAATTCCATTCCTAACAAAATTTTCAATATTTTCTTTTGTTCCCCTAACTTTAAGAACACCCTCTATCCAATTTGGCATATTATCTTTTTTCTCCTTTTTCTATTTTGTCTAAAACTTCTTCAATAGTTGTTGTTTCCCCTTTCCATTCATATTTAAGCTCTGCCTGCTTTATTGCATTTCTTATTTCTTCACATACTTGGTGGCGAGAGTTTTTAAGTTGGCTTTCCAACTTTTTAATAATTTCTTCAGCGTCTTTAACAATATTTATTTCTCTTGCTTTGTAGTAAGTTTCAATATTCTTAATCTCTTTGTCTTTATCTGCTAGTTGTTGTTTCAATCTTTCATTCTCTTTGTCTTGATTTACAACTCTGTCAATAAATCTAAATTGTTCACCGTATTCTTTGTCATTCTTCAACTCTTCCCATAACTCATCAAAAGTTTTTAGTTTTTCTTTACTCATACTTCTTCTCCTTAAAACCCTAATACTTTTTTATTCAAATCATTATATAATTCGTGTTCAACATCATCAAACTCTTTTTCTTTAGGACTGACTTTGTCTAGTGAGATATATTGTTCTTTTGTAAACGGCTTGGTGAGAATAAATTTTCTATACAGCCAATCTTCTTTTAATATGAATGATTTTGGATTCCAACCGTAAGTATTTAATTCTTCAATATTAAATTCTTTCATCTTGTTTACAAGTTTTAAGATTCTCTCTGCTCTATCATTAAAACTAAATATTCTTTTACAAGCACGAACCCCACCTTTTTTTGTATCTATTTCATAATTTTCACAGACACATTCTCTCGTAGTATTTAATTTATTCAAATAACACCATCTTTCAGTCTTTGCTACCATATAGTGCGCAGCGTGTTCTTCTGGTTGTTTGGGTTTGTTACAATGAATACAAGTTCCACAACATTTTGCTATTTCAAGTTTCATTTGTTATCTCCTCTACTTTTATCTTTTTCCATTCTTCTTTTTTCCATATTCTACTCCTCCAGATATTTTTCAAGTATCTCTCTAATTTGTGTGTCATCACTTAAACTACCACTTAAATTTTGTTTTAGGTTATTTACACTCCCTCCAAGACTATCTCTAATCATATCTCTAAAACGGTCTTTAATTTCTTCTTCCATAGCAACTATAATTTTGCTTATTGAATATCTATTCATCTCTCTTCTCCTTCTTTTATTTTCTCAAATCGATAAATTTATAATATTCATCAATAAGTTCTTGTTTTGCTTGCTTAATTTCTTCTCTTACTTCATCTGCTTTATATAAAGTATACTTGTCTTTTGTATAATCAAGAGCAAGATGAATTGTATTGAGAGTTTCTTTTGTTATTTGTATAGTTATTTTATTATCTTCCATTATATTCTCCTTCTTATTCTATATAACACCAAGATTGTGGTGGACGTTTAAGTCTATTTTTTATGCAATTACCTAATAGTATTTTTATTTTATGATTATCTGTATCAAATCCTTCAAAACACTGCCATCCACAAAATTCACAAACAAGTCTTTCTCTATGATGTTCTGAATAAAACTCACTTAATTCTTTTGGTGTGTCATAGATTTCAAGGTTATCTATATGCCAACCATAACCGTGTTTTTTGCCTAGATAGCCTAAAAGTTCTGCTTGTGATAAACAACTATTTTTCCTTATAGTTTTTAATTCTTCTCTAACTTCATCACATATTAACCATACATCTGACCATACTTCAAACTCATCATATTTCTTCAAATACCATCTTGCAACAACTTTACCATTAAGAGCATTATATTCTTTAACAAACATATTAGAATCTTCTATATATCTCAACTTATTATCTAGTTCAAATTCGTCATCATCATTTATGCGATATACATAAGGTTTCCCTTTTGTGCAATACATTTCAACTAAACATTCTTCTCCATTAAGGACTTCTTTTGGAATAGATTTGCGAATTTCAAGTATTTTCTCTCTATTCAAAATTTTACATACATATTGTGGTCTTACACTAATCATTATGTGTTCCATCTTTATTCTCCTCTTTATTTTGGTCTTTGAAATATATTCCCTTTTCTTTTAGATATTTAGCAAAAGGTTGCCAAAATATTTTTGGTTCATTTTTAGTTGGAATATGAACTTTTAACCAATCTATAAAATGTGGATACAATTCAGCAAAGTCCTTATCACTAATTCTATTATATATAATATAATTTCTAATAATATGGTCTAAATAAACTCCATCTTTAATTCCAAAATCTTTAATAATATTTTCAGTAACTCCATACATTGACAAATCACCAACTAAATTACCATACATTTGTTCATCATTTTCAATTTTGTTTTTTGAAATTTTTGAAACAATATCAATTCCTTCTATCGCCATATTATTTCCACTAAACCATTCTGCAATTAAAGAAGAATCACTTTCTCCTGTCAATTTTTGTCTGTTTACTAATTCTTGCAATGTTATTTTTTGTGTCCAATCTTTATTCATTAACATTATACTTCTCCTTTTTCTATTTGGTCTAAAAATTCAGGTTTTATAACATATACAAATGGCACTGCTTTTGACCAATTTTTGTATTCTGCCTTTTCTCTTATCTCATCACATATTTGCTTGCGAATTAAATTTTTGAAATCTTGTATAACATTCAATTTTGTAAATGTTTTTCCATCTTGTCTTACCGGTGTAAAAGCCCATTCTAATTGTAAATATCTTTTTAGTTTTTCAATCTCTTTGTCTTTCTCTATAAGTTGTTGTTCTAGTGATTTTATATATTCTTCTCTTTTACTTAATAATCTTTTGTCGACTGTTAATTCAAAATAAGGGTCAGAGTTGTTCGCAATTCTATAACATTCATTGCACATTCCAATTTCCCAATGAATATCACCAGTCAAAAGTTTTCTCCCACATATTATACATTTACTCATCTTTCTTCTCCTTTTGCTTGTTTTATGAAATAGTCTGTTCCTAGTTTTTCTTTAATTTCATCAAAACATAAATCTATATCTGTTAAATAATTTCTTATTTCTTCTACTGCATTTTCACTTGATATTTCTTTTTTACTTTCAGTAACACATACTTCACCTATAGTAGTAAAATTATACCAAATTTCATAAAGTTTGCTTTTTAGCACTCTATTTTCTTCTTCTAAATCTCCTTCTGCTATGGTAATTGGAACGATTGTGCAGTCAACATTGTCAAATTCTCCACTATTAAAAGTAGTTTTTATTTCTTTTTTATTCCCAATTTCCATATAAGACAAACTTCTATAATTAAAATGGTCGAAATAATATCCACACTCACAATGCCAACACAACATTTTTCCCTCTTTATTTTTAATCACATAAGCTTGCATTTTATTCTCCTTTTTTCATTTCATACATTCTTTCATCTGCACATTTTAAGGCATCACTAAAAGCAACTTTTTCATCTTTTATACAAATACCATAACTAAATTCTTTATTCCCTTTACATTGCCAATCAAATTGTAATTCTCTACCTTTATCAAAAATTACAACAAACTCATCTCCACCAAGTCTTATAACAGTTCCATAAAGTTTTAAGAAATTAGCAAGATTTTTAATTCTTTTATCTCCAAATTCGTGTCCCCATTTATCATTTGTTTCTTTCAAACCATTTAAGTCAATAATAGCAAATTCCATTTCTTGTTTATCAAACTTTTTTCTATTTTCTTCAAGCCAATTTCTATTATAACAATCTGTCATTTTATCAAAGAATGCTAATTTATAAAGTTTTTTATATTTCATTATTTTCCCCTTTCAAATTCTTCTAAATCTGCAATCAATTCTTCGTATGTTCTTTCGTCATTCATTCTAGCTCTCCTTTTCTATCTTGCTTATCTTTTCCTCTAAGTCATCTTGGTTTATGTAATAAGTCCCATTTTTAATACAAAACATACAATCATTTATTTCGTTTCTAAACTTATTACAAATTTCTTTTATTATTTCTTTCCTTTTCATATTTTCACCTATTTGATTTCGATAATTTCAAATTCTTTCCAAACTGGTGTATTAAAGAATTTACATAATTTTGAGATTGTTCTTTTTCTATCTAATCTTGACTTAATTTCTACTTCATAATAAGTATTCAAAACAGCACTTTTAATAATCTTGTAATAAATTAAAGTTATATCTAACATTGCTGCCAACTCATAAAGTAAATTCTTTGAACTATCTTCTTTTTGTTGAATTATAATTTTTATTGTCTTAAACATATTTATTCTCCTTTAATTTTTTTTAAGAAATAATCTATAACTAAATGAACATTATAACCGCCTTGATGCTTTTTATTACTCATATCATTATACATTATAACTTTTCCACCATATTTGAAATCTTGCCTTTGTTGTTTTTCTAATTCATTTACTTCTTCTTCTGTTAAAAAAATATTTGTAAAGTATGTATGTCTGCCGATATAATAAATATAACATTGAGGAGCATTTATTGCTATAGTCATAACTCCTTCAGCCCAAAATCTTTTATTATTTCTAACATTTTCAACTACATAAGGTTTCCCATTTTTTGCAAGTTTTTGAATAATGTCTGGAAGTAAATGTTTCGTGTCTAGTGAATATTGACTACATCTATTTCCTCTTGCAATACTCCAATAATTACAAGGTGGTGTAGCTATTATAAAATCATAAGGCGATAAATCAATATCCATCATATCTCCCCCTAAATCTCTTTTGCCGTTTATGTCTTGATAAACAATATCAAATTCAGGATGTAAAGCTTCATAAGCACCTAAATATATACCTTTCATTTTTATTCTCCTTTTAATTCATACTTTACTAGAGAACTTCATATCCACTAGAAGTATTGGTTTTGTTTTGGCTAGCAAGTGAGTGATTGTATTTGCCTTCAAGTGTCTTTGCAAAGTTATTATCGTTCATAAGCCAATCAAAATCTGCTTTGAAGCCATTTACTTTACCTTTAAGAAAATCACTATTCTCTGCATTAGTAAATACTTCTTTGATTTCATTCAAACTATAAGTATCTAACCTTGCTTTAATTTGTTTCTTTCTTTTATCAGATAAAGTTTTGCATTTAGGAAATGAAGGGCAGAGTTGATGATATATATCTATTATTTCTTTATAATTATTATTAGGTAAAGTTTCTTTACTACCCCCTAGTAAAGTTTCTTTACTACCCCAGTTAAAATTCTTTACTACCCACATATTCACTCTATAGGCATTTTGCTTTACATTATTTATAAGATATTCTGTTTTGATGACTAATTCCTTGCTTATAAGCCCATTTATTGCCTTTATAACGCTTGGTTTACTCATTCCAGTAAATTCACACATATAATTCAAACTTCCCTTAAATTCAGTAGTTTCATCTTGTGTAAAACCGTAAATAATAGCAAATATATTTAATTCTGTGCCTTTAAGTCCTAGTTGGTTTAACATCCATCCACTAATTTGGTAATAATTTTCATCTTTAATTTTTTGCATTATTGTCTCCTTTATGTAATAAAAAACCCTACAACGATTAACCATATTGCGAAACTTAGGTCTTTCATTGTAGGGTTAAGCCCTATCTAAATATTAAGTTAAACCCATCAACCAAGTTTCGCTAAACATTGATAGGGCTTTGATATATGCAATAAAAACAGTTCAAATATTTTTACTACATAAACAATATATCATAAATGAAAGAATTTGTCAACAAAATCTGCGAGGTTTTTCATAATCTTTTTCTAAAAGTTCATTGATTATTTTTTCAAGTTCTTCGATTTTTATTTGTTTTTGGTGATTTTTCATTCTTTCGAGAAGTTCTCCAAGGACTCTTTCTCTTTCTTCTCTGCGAACACCAATAAATTCTTGTTTTCTTTTAACTACTTTTTTAGTGTCTTTTTTTCTATTTTCTTCAAATTTGAAATAATTTATGTTCATTGGTTGTCTCCTTTGATTCTTAAGTTTTTTAATACTTCGTCTAATTTGTCAAATTCTGTGTGACTTGTGACTTTCCAAATTTTTGCATTTGGATATTTGTGTTTGAATAGTCTAAATCTTAAACTAAATAACTCGTCATCAAATTGATAACCTTTCGTTTCAACAAGCAAGTCATAATCTGGCAAGTAGAAGTCTGGAGTATATATTATTCTTTGTAAAGTGTGTTTTTTGTTTCGCATAATGGTTTTGACTGTTTTATCTCTCTCGGTTCTGTCAACCCATTCTTCTTGTGGTATCAGTTCAAACACTTTTGTTTCGTATTCCCATTTTACTGGTTCGTGATAATAGTTTACACCTTTATATCTTAATATTTGTCCATCAAGAAACATAGCAAAATCTCTTTCAAGTGTGGAATTGAATGTTATTCCTTTATATTCTTGTTTCTTGGCAAATACACGCTTATAGTAACCTTCCATAATTATCTCCTAAAATGTATATTAAAAAGTGTTTTATTGTTAAAATGGCAATTCATCTGTGTCATCAATAGGTGTCATTTCTACTTGTTGAACTGTTTGTTGTGTTTTTTGAGTTTGTGCATTTTGTGTTCCTTGATTTCCACCAATAAACTCAACTTCGTTAGCAATAATTTCTGTTACATATCTTTTTGAGCCATCTTGTGCTTCGTAAGAACGATTTTGAACACTTCCAGAAATGAGTGCTTTTGAGCCTTTTTTAAGATATTTATTGCAATTTTCTGCTGTTTTTCCAAAAGTTACGATTGTAAAGAAATCGCTTTCGTATTCTCCATTTTCGTTTTGTCTATTTCTTCTTACTGCTAAATCAAATCTAGTGAATGAAATTCCATTAGCAGAAGTTGTGAGTTGTGGGTCTTTTGTTAAATTCCCCATAAGTATAACTTTGTTCATAATTTTATTCTCCTTTTTTATTAAATATCATCGAAAGTAACCATATCATTCATTGTTGGTAACTTTTTCTCTAGTTTATATTTTGGGTTGTATGTTATTTCGACGTCATTGATTTTTTCGTTTTTCTTCAAAAGTTCTTCGTCTCTTTTAATAATTTCTTTTTCTAATCGCTTGATTTCTTTTCTCAAAGCATTGTTGACTTCTTTTTGGTGTTGCAACCTTTTTTCGTAGTCGGCAAGTTTTCTTTCTTCGGTTTTGTAGCCGTTTTTGTCATATTCACAACTACTAATTGCAATATATTGTTTTATTATTGGTTTACCAACTTCATTTTTGAGTTGGTTCTTTCCTTTCCATTGTGTTCTATTTACATACTCGAAGTCTAATACTCTAATAATACTTTTTTCTGGATTTGAGATATTTATAAATGAGTATTTGTTTTTGTCAAGGTCTAAATCGAAATTTGCTATTTCTAATTCCAAGTCTGTATATATTTGGCATTTGTAAAAAGTCATTTCCCATTTGTTTGCATAAGGTATTTTAGGATTGTATGTGTTTTCTACGAGTGTTGCGTCATAGAAAAAGCCACCTTGTTGATTTTCGAATTTTTCTAGTGTGTAAATTGCACATTTGCTATATTTTTTCATTGTGTCTCCTTAAAATTCTACTACTAAATTTTTCTTTGCTACTATAATTTTGTCACAAAGGTTTTTCATTCCATTTTCAATATTTTCTTTTAAGCCACCCATATTACTTGTATGACAAGCAATTATGAGTTTAGGTTTTTTCTTTAAGTTCTCAAAATATATTTGAGAGTTTTCTAGTGAATTATGAAATTGAATGTTATTTGCTACGTGTAACTTTGATATATCTTTTTCATCAATGAGTTTGTTTACAGTGAACTCATCATAATTGATTTCGTAGAGCCAATAATCAACTTTTTCGATTTTTGGCATTTCTGTAAAGTCTGTTACATAGCAAAAGGTTTTATTCTCTATACTATTATATATTATAATACCATAGTTTTCTGCGTTGTGTTTCACGTGAAATATTTTTATTTTCCATTCACCTATTGTAATAGTTCTATTTAATTCTGGGCATTCATAAGAAATTATTTCGCACCCAGAGTTTTTGAAGTCTTCTAAACTTTTTGAATGGTCTTCGTGAATATGGCTACAAAACACAAAGTCAAGGTTTCTAAATCCGTTAAAATTCTCATTGTTAGTTATATCTTGAAATTTTATTCCACAATCTAAAACGCAGAATTTTCCACTATTTGATTGTAATAAATAACAATTACCTTTTGACCCTGTGCTTAAAGTCACCAATTTCATAATGTCACCCCCTTTTTAATTTTCTGGCATATCAACAACAAAATTTTTTGGTTTGTATGTTACATTTGCAAGCATATCTAAAACTTCTTTTGCTCTTTCTTCACTTTCATAAACTCCAAGAGTTGTTACTGGAGATATGCTTTCAATATTATATTTTGTCTTATTAAATTCTTGATAGACCTTTATGGTTATTCCATTTGATTGAACTAATGTTTTTTTGTTTTGCGACATAATCCAAATTCCCATAATTCACTCCTAGCAATAAACTTTAATAGTCTTCTTTACTTTGTCATAAGAACCAGTAACTGTTCTATATTTGTCTTGGTTGTCTTTGAACTCTGTATAAGAAATCTCTTTGACATTTTCTCCATCAATGTTTTCGATAACCATTTCGGCATTTTTTGTCTCAGTTGGTTGTTCTACTGGTTTAGCTTTAATTTCTTTAACATTATCAGTAATAACGACATCATCTGCATTGATAACTTCTTTTGCATAGTCAACATCTGCATCGATTTCAAATTTATTGCTATCATCTGAAGTATTGATATATTTCTTTGCAAGTCTACCAACAACAGTCTTTCTGCACATTTCAACTGGAAATTCTTTGTGAACTGAACCACCAGAAGAACTTTTTGCCCAAGAACGATTGATTTCTTTCATTGTCATAATATCACTATCATCAACTTCTCCATCTTCTTTGACTGCAACTGCATAAGCACCTACAATGTTGTCAATATCGAACTTTGAAAAGTCTGGTGTGTGATGAACAATTTTGCTACCATCAATTCTTTGTTCAATTCTAACATCTTCGCCTTTATAGATTACATTTGAGTTAATCTTAATATGTGAGTATGCTTTTGCTTGTTTTTGTTTTCCAAAATAACTTTCTTGCAATGTTAAAGTATTTCCATAAGTTACAAGATAACATTGTTTCTTTGCAATATTCAAACCTTTACTAACATATTGTTGAATAACTTGCTCCAAGCTTGTTCGTGTGCAAACTTCCAAGACTGGTCTTTTTTGTTTGTCGACTGTTTGAAGTGCTGTTAAGTAAAGTGATTTTACTGCGTCATTTACATCATAGTTTGGTGGAAGGACAACTTCTCCGTGATTTTTAATGAAATCTTGTGCTACTGCAACAAAGCCTTCGCCTGTTCTTAATGCGACTGAATTTGTGTCAGTCTTTACTACTTCTAAATCTTTCTTTTCCATATTATTCTCCTTTTATTTTAATTTCTGGAACATCTATGTCTATGTTTAGATTTTCTAAATGTTCTCTTAGTTTAATCAATCTTTGATAACTAGCATTTGTTTTAAGCTTTTCTTTCCAATATTCCTCTCTACTTTTAGGGTCTTCATTACTCATTCCATCATAAAACCCAAAATTTGGAACTCTTTCAAGGTTTCTAATTCGTTCATCAATTAAATCAAATATTACAACAAAATCTGCTACTGATAAATAGTGTTTCATAATTTATTCCCCCTTTTTATAAACATCGTCAATTTTTATGACATTTTCTAATTTTGTGCCTTTTTCTGCAAAGAGTTCAATAACTTGTCCATTTGTTTCGTATGGAAGTGTGATTGATTCTGCATTATCACTAAACATTACAATATTCAACCCATAATAATCTTGCAATACTTTTACTGTTTCAATATTTGCAATATTTTTCTGCCCAGCACTCAAACTTGAATAACGCTTGTTTTCATACATACAAACACAATCTTCTTCAATGCCACCTTCTCCGTTCTTATATATCTCTTTATATAAAGCCCAAGAAATACCATTTGAGAATTTTTCATTGACTTTTTCTACGATTATATCTGTTTGCTCTTTAACATAATCAGTAAGCGCCTTTTCTCTTTTTTCGACTTCAACGATTTTGTCAGCAACATCTTTGTTTTCATCTTTCCAATTTTGAATATCTATTTTGCCTTTTTCAATAAAGTCTTTCTTTCCAAGTTCTCTTTCAAGACTTGATATTTCGCTTTCTAAGGCAATTTGTTGTTCTTTCGATAAATTACTCAAATCTGTTGCTTTTGCGGTTTCTAGCCCTATTTGAATTGATTTTATGCTATCATTTAATTCATTTATGCGAGTGTTTGCTACAAAATTGTCAATTTCTGCTTTTGTTTGCTCAAATCGTGATTTCTTTTCATTATATTGTTTAAGTAAATTATCAACCAATGTTTTTTGTTTTTCAATGTCGTTTGAAAGTGTTTCTTTTTGCTTTTCAATTTCTTCTGAGGTTATAACAATTTCGTATGGTCTATGACACAAAGGACATTCTTTTTCTGGTTCATTTACTTGTGTTAATTTGCCAAATAAGTCATTAAGAGTATCGTTTTCGATTTCATATTGCATATTGAGGTTTTTGCACTCATTGTATAAACTTTGAGATTTTGATTTTAATTCATTTTGTTTGTTAAAATCTTCCATTTCAAGTTTTGACTTCTCTTTGTTAAGTTCAAAGATTTTTGATTGAAGTTCGTTGATTTGTGCATTTTCGTTTTCTTTTTGAGAAGATGTCAACATTTTGTTGAGTTTTTCTTTTGCAATTTTCAAATCTTCTTCAAGTTTATTGAAATCAATGCTTGATAATTCTGTGATTTCTTTAGTCTTTTGTTCTATAAGAATATTATTCTTGCTTTGAGTTTCTTTGTAACCTTTCTTTTCTTTTGTAAGCATAGACTTAATATCACTTGTTGCAAAACCTTTAATGATATATGGTTTAATTTCTACATATTTTTCTTTTTCAATAATATCTTTCAATGCACTATCTACTCCACAAATCTCAAACAAGATTTTTCTTCTATTGTCCCATTTGAATTTTGTTGTATCGCTATTAAAGTATTCTTTATCAGTAAGAATCTGTAAGTTATCAAATACACCAATTCCAAGAATATCAGCAAGTTTTTCTTTGTAGTCTTTCTCTTTCATTTCAATATCATCAATAGAATAAGTATTCTCATTTGTAACTTTATTCATCGTATTAGTATCTTGGTTGAGTTGGTATTTCCCTTTGCTAACTCTTTGTAGCTTATATTCAAAGCCATTGATGTCTAAAATTGCAACTACCTTTGTTGTAAGATTTGGTATTTCTTTATTGTTAAGCATAGGCAATACGTCTACTGTATTTTGACAAAGCACCCATTCAAAAGCGTTCTTTATTGAAGATTTTCCTTCTCCATTTTGTGCTTTAATTTTATTTACTTTGTTATTAAAAGAAAATTTTCCACTTGCTATTCCCTTAAAGTTTTCTAAACTAATGCTTTTTAATATAACTGTCTTCATTTTTTCCCCTTTTTTTTATTTTATTCTTCTTGTTCTGTAAACAAGTATTCAAAAAACTCTAATGTTTTAAGTTTTTCGTCTTGCACCAAAGTATTGAATATTGCAAAGGCTTCTTGTATTGTAAATCTTCCAGTCTTGAATTTGTTTTGTATTCCTTGAAAACTTTTTCCTAATAATTTAGCAATATATGAGTATGAAAATTTTTCAGTTCTACTTGCTCTTTGCTTTAATTTTCTTTGGTTTATGATTATTTCTAGCCCTAGCATTTTAACCCCCTTTTAATAGATTTTTCATAAATATTTTAACATAAATTGAATTATGTGTCAACTAAATTTCAAAAGTTTTTAATTATTTTCTAAAATTAGTCCCAACCATATTTTTCTCCATAGTCTAAAAATCTACGATAATTATTCAATCTTTCATCTGTTATTTGAGTTTTTGCATAGTTTCTTGCAATCTCTAATAATTCTTTTTCAGTCTTTCCACAAGGAACACACAAAGATTCGTGCCAAAAATAATCATATCCTAATTCTTCTAGTGTGAATTGTAACAAATCATAAGTTTGTCCTTTTTCTACAAAATAGATTTCTCCTGCAATATCTATATCATCTTCTGGTCTTTCATTCCATTCTCTACTAATTCTTATTTTTTTTACTGTTGCCATAATTTTTATTCCCCTTTTATTTTATTTATTATTTCATAGCCTTTGTATTCTTTTTGTAGTTTGTTTATTTCTTCTACTTCGATGTATTTTAGAAAGTTGTAAAAACCTTTTCTATTAAGTTTCCAAACTTCTATTCCTTTTTTACCATTCTCTATAATTAGTCTTTTCACAATTTGCACTCCCATAAACATAATCCCAGAATAAGTCTTTGTGATTTTTAGGTAAAGATACATAAAACTTTTCTAATTCCCCTATTGTCAAAAAGTCTGTTATCACATTTTCTAAAAGCCAATCAATACCTTTCCAATTTGTTTTCTTTGTTTTTCTTTTATTAAAGTCATATCTAAAAATAGTTTTTTCGAGTGGGTTGTATATTGCAACTACTCCCCTATGTTCTTTTTCTTCTGCTAATTTTGTGTGTTTCTCCAACAACAACCATTTCCAATATTCATATTTTGATTTTACTCTTTTCATTTTCGTTCTCCTTTTAATCTTCATCATCGACTAACATATCAATATCAGTCATTTCATTTATTTTGTTTCCACCTAGAGTCCAACAATCATTCCAATTTGTTCTTTGACTCCAGTCTATAAAGCTTTTATTTTTTCTTTTTTTGTTGAATATACTCATTTTCTTTCTCCTTTACAAATTTTAATATTTCGCTTTTGTCTAAATAAAGAGCATTAAATTTCTTTTCGTTTGGATAATCTGCATTTCTTATAATGCATTCTCCAACACCACTTAATTCAAAAGCATTTTTATTATCTAATATAACTCTACTTGTTGGTATTGATACAGTTTTGAGTGCTATTACAGTAGGACAATTTGCTTTTATAAGGTTTGTGCATACTTTTGCAATAGGACTTTGTGTTGCTATAATTAGAGATATATTTACAGCTCTTCCAATTTGAGCAATATGGGCTATTTTGCTTTCAATGTATGTCTTTAACCCAGAGAGCATTAAGTCAGCTAATTCATCAATCACAACTATTATTCGTGGAAAGTCTTCTTCTTTTTGTTTAGATAACTTGTTAAATCTCTTTTCCATTATTTCTGTAATTTTTCTTAATGTGTCAAGTGCTTCGCTACAATTTTTTGCTGTTTTGCTAGCAATTTGTGGTAGGTTGTCCCATATCGACAATTCTTTTTTTATGTCAATCAAATATATTGTTGTGTCTTCATTTGAATCGTTTTTCATAAGAGAATAAAGTATATTGTTTATGATATTTGTTTTCCCCATACCTGTTGCACCACCAATAAGAGTATGAATTGCTTTCTTAATATCAAATATAACTCTATTCCCATCAGTGTCAAGTCCTAAAAGTGCTTTTCCTTTTTTGTCTTCATTTTCATAGTTAGTTGAGTTAAGTAATATTTCTTTCTTTTTTATCTCTATTGCAAAGTGATATTTTTCACTTTCTGCAAGTTTAATGTCTTTATGATAACATAATGCCATTATTTTTATTGCTTTTGTTAATTTTTGAAAATCTTTTAAGTTTTGCAATTCAAATTCGTATTTTGTTGTTATTTCGTTGTCAATAGTTTGTTTTAAGACACAATATAACCCCATTTCTATTAAAACATTTTCTAATTCCTTGCCAAAATTTTCCATTTCATTCCCCTTTTTTAGTCTTTGTTTTGTTTTATTATGTTATAGACAAGAGTTCTACTAACTTTGTGTTTTCTTGCAATATCAATACTTCTCATTCCAGACAAATAATCTTTCCAGACATCTTCTCTTTCTTGAGGAGTAAGTGCAAATCTTCTATCAAATTCAGTTCCTGCAATTTTAGGCTTAGATTCTATTTTTGACAAGCCAAGTTGCACTCTAATTGTTTTTTCAACTTCCCTTATATCCTTTTTGTTTAATTTATCAATAACCTTTATCACTTCATTTTTTGATATGCAAGTTATTTGTTCAGCCAAGAAAGTATTTTTTATTCCATTGCTTCTAATCATTGTGTAGTGAGTTGGAAGAGTATTTTTTTCTTTTGTGGTTGAAGGTATAACAGTCAATATATTACTAAAAGCATTATTTTTGTTGTTTGATACAATTAAATATGGCCTTTCACCAGTTTGAATATTCCCAGAAGCGTTTGTATTATTGATTAAAACAATGTCTCCCCTATTAAACTCCATTATTTTCTTCCCTCGCTTTTTTTCTTTCTCTATAACTTTTTGAATATTCTTTTGATTTTTCTGGGTTTTTCTTTCTATATTCTCTCAACCAAGCTGCTCTTTGTTCTTTATGTGTTTGTCTATAAAGTTTGTTTGCTGCTTTTACTTTTTCTCTATTTTTTTCATAATATTCTTTTTGGTGTTGTAATCTTTTTTCTCTATTATTCTCATAGTAGTATTTTCTATGCTTCTCACTATATTCTGTAAAGTAGTCTCTATTTATGTCTCTATAATTTTTTGCATAATCTAAATATTTATCTCTATTCTTTTGATAATATTCCTTGTTCTTTTCATTTATTTTATCTCTATTCTTTTGATAATATGCTTTGTATCTTTCTTTGTTTTTTTGATAATATTCTTTTGAATATGCTTTTCTATCTTCTGTTAGTTTTTTCCCTTCCATTTATTCCTCCTATTCGTATATTCTAACCTTTAACAAAATTCCACTTTTTTCATCATCTTTAATTAAAAAGCCGTTTTCAAATTCATACAATTTTGCGTCTTTATTAAAACAATCAATTACATTTTTAGCATATTTTGTTTGATAATTCCAAGTTCCAATTTTTACATATCTTTCCTTGTTTACGATTGCAATAGTTATTGTATCTCTATTAAAAGTGATTTCACTTGTTGGTGTAGTTTGTTTTAAGATTTCGTCAAAGTTTGGTCTTTCAACATCATTTACTGTTGTCATTTCAAGTCCTTTCTTTTCTTCATTTGCTATAACAAGATAAGTTCCATTACAAATATAAGTTTTTCCATTTTGAAAATATGCGCCAGCAAGTGCGGGTCTATCTTTTTCCATTTCTTTTTTTGTCATTCTTGACAAGTTTAATAACCCTTTTTGCACACTGGAATTTTTGCTTTCTTTTACACAAAGTTCTTGCATAAGTATAATTTTAAGTTCTTCAATTCTATTTTCGTTTAACATTTCAATAATCTTTTTATTTTTCATTTTATTCTCCTTTTAATATATATTTTGCAAAATGAGTTTTTTCACCAAAACGGTTAAGTCCTGTCTCTGTTTCTGTTGCAATATCATACCCATCGTGTCGTAGGTCATAAATAATTGCAGATAATCGAGTTGCACCAAACAAGTCTATTGCTTGTAAACTTGTTATAGTTTTATTTTTTTGCAAATACATCAATACTCTATCGTATTGCGTTAATCTTTTTTTATTTCCATTTTCAAATTGTGTTGTTTTCATTTTAATTATTCCTCCCTATTATTTTAATATTATCAATTTTAAGTTGTTTGTTTCTATCTTGCTCTGTTCTAAATTCTTTTGTGAAAATAGGTTGCCCATTATCTTCACAATATGTTATGTATGGTATATTGCTTATTTTACTATTCCAAATGTGTGCAATCATTGTTCTATAACCTCTCTTTTAATTTCATTGTTTTGCTTGTAAATAGACTCTGTTATATCATCTGCAACTAATTTTCACATCATCCGCATATCCATATTTGAATAAATTATTTGCAGTTCCAAGAGCATCGGTTCTATTAAATACTATATCCATAGTATGCCAAGTTCCAGTATCTCTTTTATAATAACTTACATAATATTCTTGTTTCATTTTTTATACCTCCATTTATAATTAAAAAGTGCAACAGCCGTGTTCATTATAAGGGCAGTTTTTGAAAGTTGTGCATTTGTTCTTTACAAAAAGATGTTTTACTCTATAAGGGCAGTTTTCAAAACTTGTGCAATAGCCCATAGCCCTATAACAACAATCTTCCAAATTTTTGATTGTTTTGTCAACAATCATTTTTGCCAGTTCTTCATCTCTTAAAATTCTTTTTGCCATCGTTTTATTCCCCCATATCAAACATTTCAAATAGTTCTTCAAAAAAATCTTCTGCATATTCATCTGTTAGTGTATGCCAACTTACATAACGTTTGCCACTAAAACACTCCCATAAAGTGTATGCTTCAATAAACGTCAACTCTATATTTTTTTGCTTTGCTAATTCCATAAGTTTAATTGTATCATCAAATTTATAGTCGTCTTTTTTTAGTTTGAATTTTTTAATCCAAAACAAATCTCCTAATTTCATTTTATTTTTCCCCCTTGTATAATCTTTTTAAGTTGTTAAAATTCTCAGCAGTTATATAATAAAGTTGCATAATGTTATCATAGTTGTCATCATAAAAGTCCGCAACCATAAGTGATAAAGCGTAGTTATCAAAATCAATATAATCAATATTGTTTGCAAGCCATTTTTCACATTGTTTTGCAGTTGTAAACCATTTTGATTGCATCAAATAATCTTGTGTTTCAACATTTGTTATTTCAATATAATATCTTTTCATTTCTTTTCCCCTTTTAATGCGTGCTATTCCAATTTTCAATAGCCCACTTATTCCCCGTTGCATAAACAGAGTTTCTTGTTCTTTCGTATGGTGTATCAAAATATCGTTGTTCTTCATCAAAGTTCTTTTCAGTCCAATTCATAAATTCTTGCCAAGTTGCAAAATTGTTTTGGTATCTTTCTTTTAATTCATTATAACTTATTGTCTCATTTGTCTTTTTGTTTGTAAAATAACTAACGCATCTCATTTTATTCTTCCTCCTCTTTCCACTCTTCACTATTGATAAAGGCAATAAAATCGTTTCGCAAATCTTTATAATATTCTTGTAAAGTTGTGTAATTGATAAAGTTGTCAACATTGTTTTCAATAACAATATGTCTTCCACCTCTTCCATTGTAGCCAATTTTTATGCCAAATTCTTCTTCAAAAGTTTCCAAATAATTGTCAGCATAAAACCAATACAATTCTTCATCAATATCAACATTTATTTCAAATAAGTTATGATTTTCATCGAGTTGTATTTCATTTTCATAATATCTAAAATTTTCATTTTCAAGTGTTTTGTTAAAAAGTTTTACAATTTTGTTATAAGTCCACTTTTTCAAATCACTATCATAATACTCTTTTAATTCAGCAAAAGTGTCATCATCAATTTCAAAATATGTAGTTCTTCCATAATTCGCAGTTGTTATGTATTTATCATATATGTATTTCGCAAGTTCTCTTTCATTATATGTTAATTCAATCAATTTTGTGTTTTTCTTTTTCATCTTCTTATGCTCCTTTTTTTAAGATTTCATTTTTGTTGTTATCATAATAATAGTTTTGTTGCAAATCGAGTTGTATTTCACGCAGTTCCGCCAAACATTGCCAGCGGTGTATTGCATGGTCGCTATACACATTTTTTGTAAAGTTTCTCACTTTATCCCAAAAATCATCAAGTCTATTGATAGTTAAAAGTTTGTCAATTTTGCTTTCATCTCTTCTTTCCACCATGCAATAATAATATAGTGCATCATTGTTAAAAAGTTCTTTCACAAATTCTATTCTATGTGTTTCAATCAAATTTTCAGTTGTTGTCATTTTCTTACACCCCCAAATTTTCGTTTATTTTTGATAAAATTTCTTTTGCTAGTTCTTCATTATAAATAGTATCTTTTATAAAATTATAATCGTTTTCCAAAACGTCAATAAAAAGTCCATTGTCTTCACTTTCGTTGATTTCTAATCGTAAAATTCTTTTTGCCATTATTCTTCTTCCCCCTCTTCTTCATTATTTAATTCATCTAAAAATTCTCTAATTTCATCATTGTCAAAATCTTCATCATTGTCAAGTATGTAGTTTGCCAAATCATCATAATTGATTTCATCATCAATATATGAAAAACTTTTTGCACCATAAATACCCCAAACAAAATAGTCATCATTTGTTCTAAACTCTGTGTCTATGCTATCAACAATTTCAAGTGGTGTTTTGCCACTCATAATGTCATCAAAAGTTTCCATATACTCAATTATATAATCATAATATGAGTTTGCATCACAATATTCGTTCCAAACATATATAATGTCATCATCACTCATATTTTCCAAAAGTTCTTTTAATTCTTCAAATATATTTTTTTCGTTTTTCATCTTTTTTATTTCCTCCATTTTTTTTGTTTTTTTGTTTGTGCCATATTGCTATTAAATTGTAAATAAATAATATATGTAGTAGTTTTTTTGTAGTTCGCTATGTTAGAATCTTTTTTATTTTCCTTTGCCTTTGCACCCCCTTTTCTCAACAACATTTTTTTGTTGTTAGTTATATAATACAACAATTTTTTAATATTGTCAACATTTTTTTCAAAATTTTTTCAATTATTTTAATTTTTTTTATTTTTTCAAAATTCAGTGGCTTTTCAATCTTATATTATATAATTATAATTATGCAAAAACAATATGTATAAATATGCAGTGTTGTGTATAAAAATTCAGCGGTGTTTGTGTTGGTGTTGTTTTAGTTCTTCAAACTGTTTTGTAGTTCTTATATTATAATATAGTAAAATGTTTGTGTGTTGTTTTTTTTGTTCCAGCAGATAAAAGTATTTTGTTTTGGTGCGTTTCTTCCTAGCCTTTCCAAGAGTCGCAGTTATAAGTATTTTGTTTTTGCTCTCTTATATTATAATAATAAATATATAAAGTTTGCAGTTAATCGCAAAATCGCAGTTATAACAAATCAACAATTTTTTGTTCTTATATTATATAATAGTTATAATATTATTTTTTTGCAATTATTCTTTGCACCATCGTTGCTTTTTTTCGCTCTTATATTATATATGTAATTATGTAGTTATTTTTTTGTTTGTTTTTTCGCAGCTACTCATCTTTTTTGATGCTTTTTTCTCTTCTTATATTTATATATAATTATTTTAAGCAGTTATAAAATATGTGTTAGTTGTAATAGTCAAGTCAAGTCAAATCAAATCAAAGTATGGGTGAAAAAAAGTTGCCGTTTCCCGTTCTTTTACTTTATGCAAAAAAGAATCGCCACCAGAATAAAAAGTTTAAGAAAGTCAAAATTTTTTAATTTATTATAATTCTAAATATTATAAATTTTAATATATATAATGTGTTGTGTATGTTGCAGTTGTTTGCGGGTGGCGACAAGTTGCAGTTAATCGCAAAATCGCAGTTATAACTATTTTTATGTATAACAAATAATCGCAGTTATGCACCAAAACAGAAAGCCCAAAAGCAACCGCAAAAAGATTGTATCAAAAATTATGCTATAATTATATATAAATTGATAGCACGAAAAACTGACAGAATGACGAAAGCATCGCCACCTGTCAAGCGTGTTTTATAATTGTATATTGTTTGTTAAAAATTCAAGTTGTTCTTTTGAAAAGCATTTTTTTAGCTTTTCGTTGTTTTCTAATATTGTGTTATAGATAAAATGTCCCTCTTTGAGTTTGTCCGCGTTTTCATTGTATCCAAATTCACAAATAAAGTCATATTCATCATAGCATGAGACGCAGTCTCTATCACTTAACAAGCACCAAATCGCATTGATTATCTTATCGTTTTTGTTTTTTGCGTTTAATTTTTCGTTGCCTTTGCCCTCGTGATAGTCAAATTTTTTGTCGTCTATTAGTAATATATAGTTGTATTGTTTTTTTGTTTCTGGGAGTGCTATCAAGTCAAATTCGCATTGATTTAGTATGTTTTCGACCTTTTCCACGTTTTCTATGTATTCGACATATTTTGAGTTTAATATATCAAGTATTTTACTTTTGCGTGGTGCTGATATTGTATCAATGCGACATCTCGCACCTTCAAGCGTTTTTGCTTGTCCTAGTGTTGTCCCGTGTTCGTCTGTAATGATAAAATCATCATTATATTTTAATATTCTAAAATATTGTTTATATGTTTCAATGTATCCGTTTTTCATTTTTTTTATACCTTTTTAACCTTTTATTTATTATATTTTTGTTTGCCCGTTTGGGCGTGGTGTTTGCTTGTTGGTGTTATCGCCTCGCCTTTTATATGTAGTATTTTAAATATGTTTTGTTATGTTTTTAGCGTTTGCTATTAAAAGCGTTTTGACCGTTTGCCCGTCGTCGTTTATCAAGTAAAACTTTTTTGAGCCGTCTTTGTATGTTCTTTTTTCAACTCTCATTTCTTAGCCTCCTTTTGTTGTAGATTTGTAAAAGGTTTTTGCTCCCATCTTTTACAAGTATAGTTTATCACGGTTGCGGGGTATTTTTCAAGATTTTTTTTATATAGGGTT
>Ga0310786_10000709_pt1 | contig 53491 bp, 38 predicted proteins | sample AusTroGonzalo_MG_FD_203881 | JGI IMG/M metagenome (GOLD analysis project Ga0310786, IMG submission 203881) | Bovine rumen microbial communities from tropical cattle in Woodstock, Queensland, Australia - Gonzalo_03 (v2) (version 2) | ecosystem: Host-associated > Mammals > Digestive system >...
CAAAGGCTTCCCCAGTACTTTTCTCATCGTCGGCACCCTCGACCTCTTTGTTTACGAGGATCTGGCCTTCGTAGATCAGTTAAAGCTGGCTGGCGTACAAGTTGACTCGTTTGTGGAGCCTGGCGTACCTCACTCCTACAATGTCATATTAAACGACAGCCCTCAGACCATCCGCTTCAAAGATCTTCGAGACAAAGCCGTCAAACAGATGTTTGAAAGTGGACTCTATTAAGATAACAAACAATATGAAAGCAGATCAGATTATTAAAAGCGTAAGAATCTTCACTTCTGACAAGGCCAATCCATAGGCAACTGCTCTGGCAGTTAAGGATGGAAAGTTTATCTATGTAGGCAACGAGGCTGGTCTTTCGGCCTATGAGGGCGAAGTCAATGACCTCGGAGGCAAGTTTATAATGCCCGGCATCATCGACAGCCATGTGCACGTGACCACAAGCATTGGATTCGCATATATGGATCCAGGTGAATATATTGTGTGCTCATGGTGATGCTCTCGACACTGGCAGTCAGCAAGGAGTTTGAGGGCGCGCAGATGCTCACGTCCATCTTGCAAATGGGTTTCTTCCTTATCCTCCGGTTCACGGTGGGCATCTACCTCATCCCGCTCTTCTTGAAGAAGGCGAAACCCCTGATGAACGAAGAGACCCTGCTCATCACAGCCCTGGCCCTCTGCTTCGGCATGGTGGTGTTTGCCTCTGCAGTAGGCTTCTCGGCCGCCTTCGGTGACTTCGTCATGCCATCATGCTGGGCCAGACCATCCTGAGCACCTGCGGCTTCCTGCTTTCCGGCCAGTCGCTGAAGACCGCCATGCAGTGTTCGTTCTCGCTGACGCAGATCGGCGAGTTCGCCTTTATCCTGGCCACTTTGGGCACCTCTTTACACGTCACCAGCGATTTCCTCAATCCCTTCTTCTTCCCCGTTTAGCTTTTATTTTAGGTCTAATTGCGTTAATTCTCCAAAATCCGTTGTTCTTTACAAGCTTTTTTTGTAACTTTGCGCCCGAAAACATGAACTTAAAGCACTTAAAGAAATGAAAAACTTCAAAATCGTACTCTTAGCAGTGATGCTCATCTTTGGCGGAGCCTTTGCATGGGCAGCAAAAGTTGACAAGTCTGTCAACATCAAAGTAGGTAACAAAACCCGTAAGTATCGCCTCTACGTTCCTAACAAGGTGAAGGAAAACGCGCCCCTCGTGTTCTGTCTGCACGGCACGGGTGGAAATTCCGACGGCAAGCAGCCAGCTTTCGACGCCATTGCCAATTCGGACAGCATCATCGTGGTTTACGGACACGGTGAGAACGTTTACTTCCCCTTCTTCGGAATGAGTCTGCCCGGCTGGAACTCGACAGGTGAGTGGAGCAACGACATCGACTACATCCTGGCCATCATCGAGGATGTCGCGTCTAAGTACTCCATCGACCGCAATCGCATCTACTGTTGTGGATTCTCAAACGGCGGCATGATGACCTACACCGTAGCCAACCTCTTAGGCGACGTGTTTGCTGCCTACGCCTCCATCAGCGGCTATCCCATCAACGAGTTCCACCTCCACCACACGGGTGCCCGTCCCGTTCCGTTCCTACATATCCACGGCACGAACGACGACCTCGTGAAATCTTCCTTGGTCTCAAAGATCATCGACAACATGGTAGCCCGCAACGGCTGTAACCCTGTGCCGGAAACCACCACCAAGTCGGGCAAGTTCACGAAGAAGGTGTATGCTGCCGGCGAGGGAGGCTTCCCCATTGTGTTCTACTCGATGAACGGCATGGGTCACTCTCCTGAGACCAACGCCACAGAAGAGGGCAACGCCAGCAAGACCATGTGGAACTTTATGAAGCAGTATACCCTTGACTCACCCTGTGACCCCACCCTGAAATGGCGCCCCTGCATTGAGCAGGAAGGCTGGGAGCCAAAGAAGCACGGATGGACACTCAACTCTGGCACTACCATCTGCTCCTACGGCAAAGAACAGAACACAAACTCCAATGCCAACGTCTATCCCTCGTTGCAGTTCATCAAGGGTGACTACCGTCTTTCCTTCAACGCCATCGGCGAGGCTGGCAAACAGGTCACTGTGGAGCTGAAGCGTCTGGCAGGAAAGAAAGACGTGGTATTCTCAACGGCCGTCGAGGTGGGCGAGAACCGCACCATTGACTTTAATATCCCGGACGAATGGATGGAGTTCAAAATCACCTTTTCAAAGGACGATGCAGCCGATGACATCCAGATTACCGGCATCGAGGTTCACTCTGTCGGACAGGATGACACTGGCGTCAACGACATCCGCAGCAATATGTCCACATATACTGAAGGCATCTACAACCTCTCTGGTACCCGCATCAATGGTATGAACCGCGGCATCAACATCATCAAGACCCGCGACGGTAAGACTCAGAAAGTCATTGGTCGTTAGAAATTTTCTGGAAACAAATAGGCACTAATGATGATAAATTGTGCCTATTTGTTTTTGTAAGATGCTTTCATCCGAAGCCTCGCCGTCATGATGGGAGGCCTTCCCGTCCGGATGGGAGGCCTCGCCGTTCACATGGGAAGACCTCTCGTCAGAATGGGAAGCCCTCCCGTCAGAATGGGAAGCCCTCCCATCAGAATGGGAAGCCCTCCCGTCAGAATGGGAAGCCTCGCCATCTTTGCAGCATAGTGGGTGAAGCTTCCAAGCTTTGCATCCGTGCTCTTGTTGCAAAGCTTGGAAGCTTCACCCACTACCATGAGACAAATTCGAAAGCCATCCCCTATAGAAGGCTAAATCGGAAAAATGCTTGCACGCCTTGCACCTCTTGCACCCGGTTAGATGCAAGAGGTGCAAGGCGTGCAAGGTGTTTTCCTGTTTCGCCTTCCTATACGCACGCGCGAAGGCGCGCATGACCTTTTTTGTTCTAACGATTGATTGGGGTTTCATGTGAAAAAACCTTGTTGATTCCCTTATCTAATAAAAAAAATATTGTTTTTCGATAAAAAAGTTGCAAATTTCTTTGGAGATTCAAAAAAAGTAATTATCTTTGCACCGAAATTAATTATCGTTTAACAATAAAATTATATCAATTATGAACAAAAAGCTTAAAATCTACAGTACGCTGTTTGTGGTAGTACTTGTCTATTTAGTGGTAACCAGCGTTGTCCATTTCGACTCATACGGATGGGGCCAGGGAGGTCACGACAAGTTGGAGTTTGTGGACGAAGCTCCTGGGTTCGTGAATCGTGACACGCTTGAAGGCGGGGCCGTCAGAACGACGTCCTTACCTACTGTGGCATACGAAGTTTACGTTAAACCTAAAAAAGCATTACACCAGAAGGTTCTTCTCTCTACTGCAAAGAGCATCCAACGTTCCTCGGCGGGTGAAATACAGACTTACAAGGTAGAGATGCAAAAAGTGAAGTTAGAGACTCCTGCCTCTGAAAAGATGTTTAACTTCCACGTGATACTCGTCGTTGCTTCGGCCATTGTCATCATGATAGTGACCATCTGGATTCTCTGCATGGTGTATAAACTGATTCGCAGAATTCGCCGAGGAGATATCTTTGTGACACAAGTGTCCAAGTATCTTGAAACCACAGGCATCCTTCTGACTGTTCTTTACCTGTTCCAGTGGTTTTCTTCCTACGTGTTTACACAGTATTGCATCAATCATATTCAGTTGACCGACTATTATATCGTGTACAGAAATGAGGCAAACAGCATGTACATCCTCACAGGTCTGGCACTGATGATTATCTCGCAGATTATCCTCATGGGCAAGGATCTGAAAGAAGAACAGGACCTGACCATCTAAACACTGTGGCTTATGAGTATCATCGTAAATGTAGACGTGATGATGGCCAAGCGCAAGATGTCATCACAAGAACTGGCCGAGAGGATTGGCATCACACAGGCCAACCTCTCCATCCTGAAGACTGGCAAGGCAAAAGCTATCCGTTTCTCCACATTAGAGGCCATCTGTCAGGCGCTCGACTGTCAGCCCGGCGACATCCTGGAGTATCGGGAAGAATAGTACACAAGATCCTTTCACGGAAAAGGACTGCTACTCGTAGTCGTCGATGACTGAGTTCATGAAGTCCATCATCGGCTTTGCGGCACGGAACATGCGCTCCATCTCGTCGAGCCAGCCATCGCCCTCGAAAAACGAGTTTGAGACGGCGTGCCAGCAGCAGTAGTCTTTCAGGCGCAGATAGTCGACGTGCTCCCAGTCTTTCGGAAAGCCTGAGGGGCACGTCTTCAGCTTTGCCAACCCAAAGCCCTGGGGCTGGTCCCAGCTGTCGATGTTTGTCGGCTCCTTCGTGCTGCTGGGGGCGTCACTACCAAAATACTTCAGGAACTCCTCGTTCTTCACACATCTTAGCCACTCCGCCGTGTTCGCCATGATTTCGTTACGGCATGCTGTCAGAATGTTCGTAGGTAGCCAGTAGTTGCCCACGGCTAAGAGGCAGTGGTCAGGCTCCAAATGGATGTAGTAGCCGCCCCTCAGTGCCTTCTTGCTTTTGGCATTGATATAGGCACCGAGGTGGTTTTTATAGGGCGACTTGTCGGCCGAGAACCGCGTGTCGCGATAGAAGCGGTAGGTGCAGTCCTTCACCTGCACGTGGGCAATTTCCGGGTCGAAAGTAATAATCCGCTCTATTGCCTGCTGCACGCCCCGTTCAAACTCAGCCCTAACAGCCTCGTACTCCTTCTTGTGTTCCTGAAACCACTCGCGGTTGTTGTTGGCCATGACGTGCCGCAGAAACCTCAATATGCTCTTCTGATCCATTTTAATCTTTGAAGTTTGAAGTTTGAAGTTTGAAGTTTATGATTACCATTTTAATCTTTGAACTTTGAACTTTGATCTTTGAATTTTATGATATCTTTTCTCAACCACGAATTAAACGAATTTCACGAATTGGCTGCGCAGCCAGATTTTATGTTATCCGTTGCATCTTTGATGCTTCGTGATAATCTGTTCTGCATAGAAACATTCGTGTAATTAGTAAAATTCGTGGTTCTACCATTCTTTGAAGTTTGAAGTTTATGATTACCTTTATTTTGCTGTCTTGGTGGCACGGATAAAGTACACAATTAATAGTATGTACGCAAGGAGGGAGCACAGTTCGGACAGCGGATTAGCTAACCATGAGTCGTTGATGAGGTTCACACCGCCAAATCGCAGCAGTGCGCTGACCACGCCCATCAAGGCTCCGCCGGCAATGAATCCGGAGGCGATGAGTGTGCCACGTTCGCCGCGAGCGTTGTTGACGTCCTTGTCCTTAGAGCGTGTGGTGACAAACCAGTTCACGGCTCCGCCCACCAACAGCGGGATGTTGAGCTGCAAGGGTATGAACATGCCTAAGGCGAAGGGCAGTGCGGGCACTTTGCACAGCGTGAGGACGATGGCAATGGCGGCACCGATGGCATAGAGTAGCCAAGGAGCACCCACGCCGTTCATCAGCGGGTCGATGACTGCAGCCATGGCGTTGGCCTGGGGTGCTGCCAGCTGACCGGAGGCAAAGCCGTATGTCTCGTTAAGCAGCATCATAACGCCACCCACGGTGGCAGCACTCACGAGGGTACCGAGGAACTTCCAGGTCTCCTGCTTGCGGGGTGTGGAACCTAACCAGTAGCCTATCTTCAGGTCGGTGATAAACGCGCCGGCCATGGAGAGGGCGGTGCACACGACGCCACCCATAATCAGTGCAGCGACCATACCGCTGGTGCCTTTCAAGCCCACGCCTACCATTACGACCGAAGCTAAGATGAGTGTCATCAGCGTCATGCCGCTGACGGGGTTGGAGCCAACGATGGCAATGGCGTTGGCGGCTACGGTGGTGAAGAGGAAAGCAATGACGGCGACAAGCACGATGGCCACGAGGGCAAAGAGCATATTACCGTCCATCACCCCAAACCAGAAGAACACAAACGTCAGGAGGATGGTCACCACCGACGCAATGGCAATGAACTTGAACGGCAGGTCCCGTTCAGTACGCTGCGACACTGTCGCAGCCTCTCCACTACCCTTCATCTCCTTTGCGGCTAACGACACTGCTCCCTTGATAATGCCCCACGACTTGATAATACCTATGATGCCCGCCATGGCGATGGCACCGATGCCAATGGACTTGCCATAGCAGGTGAATATTTTCTCGGGTGACATCTCTCCCACGGTCATGGTAATAGACGGGTCCCAGGCGTTCAGCACGTCGCTGCCCCAGAGCAGGGACATGCCTGGCACCACAAGCCACCAGATGCTGAGTGAACCGAGTACGATGATGAGGGCATACTTGAACCCGATGATATAGCCCAGGCCTAAGACGGCTGCACCGGTATTGACTTTGAACACGAGCTTGGCTTGGTCGGCCAGCTGTTGACCCCAGCCCACTACACGCGAGGTGAAATCCTCGTTCCACCAGCCTAACGTGGCCACGATGAAGTCGTAGAGTCCGCCCACCAGTCCGGCCATAAGCAGCGGCTTGGCCTGGTCGCCGCCCTTTGCGCCGCTGACCAGCACCTGTGTGGTGGCTGTGGCCTCGGGGAAGGGATACTTGCCGTGCATGTCGCTTACAAAATACTTCCTAAACGGAATAAGGAACAGGATGCCGATGATGCCGCCCAGGAGCGACGAGATGAAAATATTGATGAACGAAGCGGACATTTCGGGATATTTAGCCTGCAGGATGTAGATGGCGGGCAACGTGAAAATGGCACCGGCCACCACAGCACCCGAACAGGCACCGATGCTCTGGATGATGACGTTCTCGCCCAAAGCCTTGCTACGCTTCGTGGCTGTGCTCACGCCCACGGCGATGATGGCTATGGGAATGGCAGCCTCAAACACCTGGCCTACCTTCAGACCCAAATAGGCAGCAGCTGCCGAAAACAGCATGGCCATGATGACACCCCACGTAACCGACCATAGGTTCACCTCGGGATAGACACCCTTTGGCGACATGAGCGGTTCGTACTTCTCTCCTTCTTTCAGTTCCCGAAACGCATTCTCGGGCAACTGGCTCTTCATTTCTTCTTCCATAATATATAATTCTAATCTTTGAACTTTGATCTTTGAACTTTATGATATCTTTTCTCAACCACGAATTAAACGAATTTCACGAATTGGCTGCGCAGCCAGATTTTATATTATCCGTTGCATCTTTGATGCTTCGTGATAATCTATTCTGCATAGAAACATTCGTGTAATTAGTAAAATTCGTGGTTCTACCATTCTTTGAAGTTTGAAGTTTGAAATTTCTTTTAGTCGGCTGACGCCTTTCTTGCGTCCCTTCGGTAGCAAGCGACCAGAGGTCGAGCGGTAAAAGCGGCAAAGCCGAGCGGAAGTTTGAAGTTTATGATTACCTCTTAGACTTTACCAATTGTCCGTGCGGAACGGGAATAGCGGCAGTCCTCCACCGTTCTTAACATTACCGATCTGGAAATTCTTGAAACAGTAGCGTACGGCGACGGGCTTTTTCACCTCTGGGCTGATGACGATGATGGCCTCGTCCCAATAGTCGCCGCCGGGACGCCAGAAGTGCTGGGCACGGGCGGTGTGGAACACGCGGTCGTCGCCGGCCACCTCGAAGCCGACAATCTGTTCGAACGGCGCCTCGCAGTTGTAGTTATCCTGCGTATGTATGAATACGGTGTCGTTCTTGATAGTCATGTCCTTATACGAGGCGCTCTTGTACCACAGGCCCTCCATACCGTAGTCGCGCACCAGTGCCGTGTAGGCCAGGCGCTCACCGACGGGCTGTTTCTGCGCAGGATGAATCTGCGTCGTCTCGTAGGGGTACACCAGGTCGTTGGTGCATACCAGCGAACTGTTGGGGATGATTGTCGAGGCACGGAACTGCTGTTCGCGAAGCTTGGCAGCGTCGACACCGTTGACATTGTCGTAATGGAACGGTGCTATCTCAACGAAATAGAACGGAATCTCGCCAAGTCCGAACTGGGCGCGCCACTGTTCCACCAACAGTTTCATGCGCTCTGAGTACTGGTTTCCCGGGTCGCCCACGTTCGAGCAGCCCTGATAGTAGAGAATGCCCTTCACGGTGTAGTTCAGGATGGGGTTGAACGTGCCGTTGCCCCATAGCAGCGAACGGTAGTAGTCGGTCGGCCACCGCTTGGCAATCTCCACGGAGTCCACGGGGTCGTTAGTGAACTTCTGGAGGTTCTCTTTCGTCAGCCAGCTCTCCACACGGCTTCCGCCCTTGTTGGCCTCAATGAGTCCGACGGGGATATTGAGCGTTCGGCTGAGCAGACGGGCGAAGAAATAGCCCGTGGCCGAGAAGTCGCCCACCGTCCTGGGTGAGCACAGCCGCCATTCGCACTGGGCATCGTCCAAGGGACGGCTGCTCATGACGCTGGGCACCTTGATGCTGCGCACACCCGTCGACTGCATGGCATCGAGCACCATCTGGTTGTAACCCTCGACAGGGCACTGCTCGAAGCCTTTCACGGGCATCTCCATGTTCGACTGTCCGGCACAGACCCATACCTCGCCGATGAGTACGTCTTTCAGCGTAATGGCGCCGTCGCCGTCGTCGAACGTCACCGTCTGCGACGCCATCGATGCCTTCGATGTCTTCACCTTGGCTAACCAGCGACCGTCGTTGCCAGCCTTGGCCTCGACAGCCTCACTGCTCCACGATGTCGTGACCTTAACTGTTGCCTTGGGTTTGGCCCATCCCCAGAGACGGGCCTCCGTTTGCTGTTGCAACACCATGTTGTCTCCTACGAGGTGCGACAACCTTACCTTCGCCTGTGCTCCGAGTGCCAGCATGGCGACTACATGTATAAGAAATAACCTTTTCATTTCCTAACTCCTAACTCCTAACTCCTAACGGATTGGGCTGATGTCCGATGACGAGAAATAGAATTCTCGCAGTGGCTTGACGACGGGTTCACCGTTCAGTGTGACCGTCTCCTGAAGCTTGATGTCAGCCGACGAACTTCCTACCTTGACGAGGAACTTGCCGGGGCGAATGTTCCACTTTCTGGAATCGTAGAAACCGAACTGTTCTGTATAGAGCTTCACGCGGACCGTCTTGCTCTCACCGGGCTGTAGCGGCACACGGGCAAAGCCTTGTAATTGGATGGGGCGTATCTGCTGGTCATCGGATGTCGGAGAGATGTAAATTTGCGCGATTTCATCGGAAAAAACCTTACCCATGTTCTTGACATCAAACGAGAGCTGAAGGCTCTGGTCGGCCGTCGAGACTTCCTTGTCAGCCTTCAGGTTGCTGTATTCAAAGGTCGTATAGCTCAGACCATAGCCGAAAGGCCAGGATAATTTACTATTTACCTTTTCAGAGGGATAGTTGTAGCAGAAGGGCTCGTTGATTTCCGTGTTAGGATAGCTCACTGACAGCTTGGCCGACGGCGACACCTTGCCGTAGAGAATGTCGGCCACGGCATGACCGCCCTCCTCGCCCGGATACCAGGCCTGGATGACCGCCGCGCAGCGTTCGGCAAGTCCTGAAACGACCTGTGCACGGCCACCGAACATGACCAGCACCACGGGCTTGCCAGTCTTTATCAGTTCCTCGACGAACTGCTCCTGCTTGCCGGGCAGACGGAGGCTCTGGCGGTCGCGGTTCTCGCCGCAGAGCATCACATTCTCGCCGACGGCAGCGATGATTACGTCTGCCTGCTTAGCCATTGTAAGGGCCTCCTGCTTGTCGGCCTTCTCGCCAGCGTCCACCTTGCGGTGCAGTATTTCATACTCCCAGGCGCGTTCGTCGCCCAGCTCACCGTATTTGGTCTCAATCTCTTCTGTCCAGTCACAACCACGCGAATACATCAGGTTCACGCCTTCGGGCTTGTGGTCGGTCATACCCTCTAACAGTTTTACTATATGCGGTTGGTCAGGCACGTCCTCCCTTCTCTTCCAGAAGTACGACATGGCAGGATAGGTATAGTCGCCGCACATGGCCCAGATGGAATTGGCATTGGGACCGGTAAGGAGGACGTTGAGAGTCCCCTCCGTCTCCCCGAGGGGAGTGATGGGTAGGATACCGTTATTCTCCAACAGCACAATTGACTGCGTGGCGATGTCGTAGGCCGTCTGACGCTCCTCAGGGGTATCGAGAGTAATGTCCTCCGTGCTGTACAGGTAGGCATCATCGTCGAAGAAGCCTGCGCGGAACTTAAACCGGAGTACGTCCTTCACGGCGCGTTCCAGCGTTTCTGGCTTCACCAGTCCTTGGTCGATGGCTTCCTGCAAGTGCTGATAATTGGCACCAAAGGGGAAGTCCACGTCGTTGCCACCGTTGATGGCAGCGGCCGCCTTTTGGATTACTGGCGCTAATGGGGCTTCTGAGGCTAATGGGGCATCTGAGGATTCTGAGGCCTCCGGGGTTTCTTGGGATTTGGGGGTTAATGGCAGTTGGTCGATAGCCGTATAGTCGCTGACCACCATACCGTCGAAGCCGAGATAGCCACGCAGGATATCCTGCAATATCCAACTGTTTGCCACACAGTTAATCTTTTCTGCTGCGGAAGCAAATTTTTCACTCTTCACTTTTCCCTTTTCACTTCTCATGGCATGATAGCCGGGCATGACAGCCTTGCTGCCAGCCAGCCTGATCATCGTTTCGTGGGGCAGCAGAATCTCTTCCATAAGTTCCTTCTCCTGCGAATCGCCGCCACCGCCGTAGCCGAGGTAGTGTTTCGAGCAGGCGCCCACGCCTTTCGTCAGGTCATCCTGCTGCAGGCCACGCACAAAGGCGGTACCCATGGCAGCCGACAGATAGCCGTCCTCGCCATACGACTCTTCCAGTCGGTTGAACGAGGGCGTGCGGCACACGTCGACCATCGGCGAAAGGGCTAATGCACCACCCATTTTGCGCAGGGCAGTGCTCGTCTGGCGCGTTTTCAGTTCGGCCAGCTCCGTGTTGAACGAACAGGCCTGACCTATCTGCTGCGGATAGATGGTAGCCCCCAAGGTGTTGATGCCTGAGAGCACTTCCTCGTGCAGCAGAGCCGGAATGCCGTTCGGCGTGTTGTGCCTGAGCCATTCCTGCACGGCGGCTGCACGGTCGCGCAGCTCGTTAGGGTCGCGGGGCTGCTGCATGCAGAACTGCGAAAAATGGCCGATACCATACGGAATCTGTTCCCGGCACTTGGCGGTGTCGAGTCTGCCCTGCTCGTCGAAGAGGTCGTCCATGTACATGCTCTTCAACTGTGCGATGCGCTCTTCCTGCGACATCTTGCTGTAAAGTTCGTCAACTTGTTTCTCCATGTCTGTTGCTGTGTAACTGCTTGGTTTTGTTACTTGTCTTGCACAAGAAACTGTCAGAAGCACGGCCAGGCCTGTCAATGCCAGCCGGCAGAAGTGTCTACCCATCATCTTTTCTGTTTTTTCTGCAAAAATAATAATTTTTTCCCGATAATCCCCTATTTTCCCTACTATTTTTTGTCAATTTAACGTTACCGTGCTTTCAACGTAACATCAGGCTTATCGCGCAGACATTTATTGTTTGCGAGCGCGATTACTATTTGTTATCTTGCGGTATTCGCTGGGTGTGAGTTGGTAACGTAGGCGGAATAACTTATTGAAGTGAACGCGATTGTTGAAGCCAGCCATTTCTACCACTAATCCGATGGGCTGGTCGGTGGTGGCGAGTAGCTGTGCGGCATACTCCGTGCGATAGGCATCGATGAAGGTACTGATGGTCTGTCCGTTGGCACACTCGCGGATGGCATAGCCTAAATAGCTGTGATTCGTTCCCAACATGGCGGCCAGATGTTCGCGCTTAAGGTTGGCATTGGTGAACGGCTTTTCCTTCTCCATGAGCTCGCAGATGCGCAGATAGAGCTTCTGGGCCGCGCTAAGTTCTTCCTGCGGACGGGCTAACAGTTGCTGTTCCGTTCGCTGTTGCCTATGTTCGCACAGTTTCACTTCTTCAGAGAGCTCGCGGTTTTTTGCTTCAAGTTCCTTGCTGTACCGCCGGCTTCTGAAAAGCAGCCACCCCGTAAGTGCCGCCATGAGAAACAGCAGGACCATTATCAGCAGATAAACACTGCCTCGAATGTGGGCTCGCTGTAAGTCCATGGTGTTCTGCTGCATTTGGTACACAACAGAGAGCTGGGCGAGATCGTCCTTTCTTATGTTTGTCAGTGCAGAGTCCGTTTTGTCACAGATGTTCTCTGCCACTTCCAGAGCCTCCGGAATGTGTCCAGCCTTCAGAAACGCCTTAAAGTGTGGTATCATGTGCTCATGGATCATGTCCAGAGGACTTTCCGTTGTGTGTGTGATGTCCATGGAGTCTTGTCGTGCGTAGAATACCAAAGCGTCTTCATAGCGCTCAGCGGCCATGAGGTATTCAGCGGCCTCTGCAACGTTAGAAGGATGATAAAACTGGCTTTGCGGTATGGCATCGTAGACGGCAGACGACTCGGCTCGCTGCCCCCTGGCCAGCAGGATAGATGCTTTGAGCAGCGAAGTGTGGCCATGATATTCCATAGCAAGGGCTAGGTTGATAGAGTCGTTGGCCTCGTTCTCGAAGCGGTGGAGGGCATCGACACACCGCTTCAACCAGGCGTCTGCTTCGTTGAGGTCACCAGCATGCAGAAAATCGCTCGCCCGACCGTATGTGAAAGTCATCAGATTCTCATTGCTGGTACCGTCACCGTCTGTCAACATCTTGTAGGCTCTCATGGTGTTCTCTTTCACCTCGGCCGTCTGTCCGAGCTTGAGCTGACAGATAATGACAAGTTCAATCAAGAAGGCATGCTGGGTTTCACGAAGCTCTCTTGCGCTGGAGGCTTTGTCGATAAGCATTGTGGCCAGGCGTAGTGCCTCTCTATATTCATGAAGATAGCTGTGCATATAGGCCAGCCTATAACCAGTGTCTAAGTAGTGGTTCCATTCACTAATGGGGTCGGTGTAAGCATCAAAGGCTTTCTGGTAGAAATGCAGGGCCTGCCGCGTGTTCCAACACATATCACAAGAATATCCTCTCCAGAAGTCGGCACGTACTGGGGTGAGCATCCCCGCCTGTTCAAGGCTGTCAATGATGGATAGCGAATGATCCTGCTGTCGTAACATGGCTACATGGTAGGCTATGCTGTCGCCATTAGCCTTCGCAGTCTTATCCAAGGCTTTTTCACCACCTAAACAGGAGACGATTGCGACCAACAGGGTTATTATGACTATGACTTTTTTCATACGGATGCAAAAGTAAACAATTTCCCCCATTTAAAGAGGTTTTATGACTATTTGCACACTGGTTTTTCGTATTGTTTATAAAAAATTTCAAATTATTTTCATAGTTTTCGCGTGGTTTACATTCTTTTTCTGAGTGATTACGTTTGTTTTTGAGAATTATTGTAACTTTGCAACGGAAAACCAAAACTTATTAATCATTTAAACAATTATGGACATCGGAACTAACGCAGGCGTCGTTTGGCGCGCACTTTTTGAAGAGAGACAGGGCATGACACTGAATACGCTCATGTCAAGAGTGAATTTACCCTTGTTTGAAGCGGCTGCTGCCATTGGCTGGTTAGCTCGTGAGGATAAAATCTGGATAACAGGAACCGAGGACGGGAACCTGCATCTTTCAGTCTTTCATGAATGCTACTATTAATTCATGAAAGTCTTTGTTTATAACAATAAATAATGTTCGAAAACAGTTAATTAAAAAAAGAATTATGGGAAAAATGGTTATCTTCCACAAGGATGTGGAGAAGGTTGACATGGGCAAGGGCGTGATTCGCCAGGACTTTGCCGAGGGTAAGAACTTAAATGTGCTCCACTGGAACATGTCCGACCAGAGTGTCGTGGGTATGCACACTCACCCGCAGGAGCAGTTTGGCTACGTCATCAAGGGCGGTTTCAAGCTGACCATCGGAGAAGAGGTCTTTGAATTGAAGGAAGGCGACGCCTACCTGGTGCCCGCCGACATTCCTCATGGCTTTGTGGCAGTTGGCGAGACGGAGGCCATCGACGTGTTCGCTCCGGTTAAGACTGAGTTCCCGTGGGACAAATAAAGCATGGTTTTTCATCAAAGGATGATGTTACGGTATCTCATGAAGATATTTGCAAACACTCTATTGATCTTCGCATTGGTCTCTGTCTTAGGAGCCTGTTCTGTCAATGACACCCCCTCAGGGGAAGTCATTCCCACTCCCGTCTCCCCTGGAGAGACCAGTGTGACGTTCACACTGAATACAAGCAACCCTACGTCAGAGATTGCTGCTGTCAAGACGTGGGTGGTTATTGACAACAGGACTTATTCCGTGCTGCCCGATGAGCCGTCCGGAAAGATACAGGTGACCTTACCTGAGATCAATAACGGTCATATCGGTCTTTCTGCCGTTACTGCTGAAGGTCATGTCTGGCTGGCTGATTTGTCAGACGTGACGTTGGAGGGCGGCACTAATTATGACCTGAACGTGGAGATGACAGAAGACGAGGGCGTACAGTTGTGGGCCGGTGGCCCAGCGTTTGCCACGGTGAATGTCGGCGCTGCCAGACCGGCAGACTATGGACTGTTCTTCGCCTGGGGGGCAACGGTTGACAACACCTCGTTGGGACTCCCCTACAGTTGGGGCACCACACCTTATTACACCGGTGATGGCACGACGAATAGCTGGAGCAAGTACACAGCCCCCAATGCCATACTCGATGCCACTGACGATGCTGCCCGAGCTAACTGGGGCGGTGAGTGGCGCATGCTTTCTTTAGAAGAAGCCGCCGAACTGGCCGACAATACCAAAGTGACCGCCTCATGGACAGACGATTATGAGGGCACAGGTGTTGCCGGTATCATTTTCACCGGTGTCTCTCAAGGATATACTGACAAGCATATCTTTTTCTCCGCTGGCGGTGTGAAGATGGATAACGAGTTAAAGGGAGACCGTGAGGGTGGTGGCTACTGGTTGTCTCAGATCGCAGATGCCGATCACGGCCGGTGCGTCAACTTCCGTGCGGAGGGTGCAGCCGTGTACACCCATCTTCGCTACTTCGGTTGTTCCGTCCGCCCAGTAAAGGGTGTAGTGACGCCCGTCGCAAAGCCCGACGAGGTTCGTCTCATCGACCTCGGCCTACCTTCGGGCACAAAGTGGGCCAATATGGACATCGGTGCCGAGGGAGAAGGCAAGCCCGGACTGTTTTTTACCTACGGCGAACTGAAGGGGTATGACTATGTGACCTTTGCCGGCCGCAACTTCTTCTGGGACTCCTATAAGTGGAACGACGGCAGTGATTCCAGTACAGGCATTTTCAAATATCAGGCGGCAGATGATAATAAGGAGGGCTGCTGGTATGATGCCAACGGAATATTCATCGGCGATGGTAAGAGCGAGCTCGATCCTGAGGATGATGCTGCCATCATGCTCTGGGGCGGTAAATGGCGCATGCCCACAGCCGCTGAAGTTAAGGAACTGATAGACGGCTGCACTTCGGAAGTGACGACCATTGCCGGACAGGTAGGCCGTTTGTTCACAAGTAAGACCAACGGTGAGACCATCTTCTTCCCCTTCAGTGGAGACCTGGCCAAGGACGAAGTGAAGGCTCTTAATGAGAGGGGTTACTACTGGTCGACCACTGTCAATGAAGCAGACACGTCGCAGGGCATGGTGCTCTACATTGGCCCGAATGCTGTGGACTGCTTTCCTGCCTCACGCTTCGGCGGCCGTCCCATCCGTCCTGTACAGTAAGAACAAGAATCAAACAATCAGTAAGAACAACAATAAAACTATATACAGAACTCCTATGATAATATCAGAAAAATCCGTATTCGTTGAAAAAGGCGTCTATGCCATCAACGAGCAGCACTTGAGCATCACCGACCCGTCGGAGGACAACCTGTTCCTTTATAAATATGATGCCGGTGCGCATTTCAATAGTGCCCGCAAGCTGCAGAACAATGTGCTCTGCGGTTTTTTGGCCCTGACCGAGGATCCCAACTCTCCCGGCGACATGATGCTGGCTCCTCATGCCACACTTGTGAACAAGGGTGTCATCGACCTTCATTTCAAGGATTTGTATGAGCTTCACAAGCGCATGCTGGAAAGCGGTGATGAGAACTACTATGTCGATGCCCTGCGCCTCTATGCAATGGGTGCTGGCGAGAACTCGATGCTTATCAACGAGGGTGTCATCAATATGTACCTGGACCATGACGCGGATGCAGATACCACGATGTACTGTTGTGCTATGTGGGCCGAGGCCAATTCGCAACTTATCAACCGTGGCGAGATTCACTTCTACGGCAACGGCTCGTGGCAGTCGCTCATCCGTGGTGTCGGCGGTGTTGCCAACCACTTGCAAGTCATCAACGAAGGTCTCATCACCGTGGATGTGGACCGCTGCTTCCAGACCCGCATCCTGCACAGTGCTGGCATGTTCGGCTCCCTGTGGAACAAGAAGGAGGGTCGTATTCAGGTTCGTGTGCGTGGCCGTATCATGACGATGGGCAGTGTCACTGGTACCCACATGACCAACGACGGCGAGATTGACGTCACTTCCATCGCCACACTGATTGATGGCAAGATTCCCTATCTCTTCAACTTCCCACCCATGGCCACAGGTATGTATGAGCATTTCCGTCCCGGAACCCTTCTTCCCGCGCCGATTGTAAACCGTGGAAGCATCAAGGTTCACCTGATTGGTTCTGAGGCCAGCGGCCCCGATGCCATCGCCTTCGGCTTCTATTACCAGATGGAGAACAAGGACGAGGGTGAGACACCGGTACGCTATGTCTCTAATGAAGGTACGGTGGAGGTGACACAGGAAGGCCCCCGGGAATATATCACCGCCGACATGGGCGTGAACATGCAGAACAAGAACGACAACCCCATCAGGCTGAAGGTCGTTGCATGGAATACCCGCGAGCGTGACTTCAGCAAGGCACCCTACGTGTTTGCCTGCCACAGCATGCAGTTAGACCTGAGCGACGCACGTATAACCATCGACCAGAAACCGACAGACATCGACCTTTCAACCCTGGTACACCAGACAGAGGATGCTAAGGAGGCTGGCCACAGGTGCATAGTCATTAAATGATGTGATGAGAGAATCATTCCATAACCTCACTGGAAGCAAGCGCACAGCACTTGCCAGCATGTTCCTCATGCTGGCAATACTGCTGTCGGCTTCTGCTGATGCCAGACAGCTGAAGAAGGGGAAGCAGCTGTTTACCGACAAGCCCCACGTTACCGTCGTCAACGACAAGCATATCGTCATCGGTCTCGACGGCACCGACAAAGTGAGCATCAGGAAGACCTACGGACTAACGCTCAGCGGCTTCAAGGAGAAGAATACCATTGACTGCTGTGCCATGAATGCGATAGCGCTTACCGGTAACGAGGAAGACACGCAACACCCTGCTGAAGACATCACGTTAGTGAACAACGGCGTGATAGAGATACACACCAAGGGACTTGTGGAACGCTACAAGGACCAGATGACCATCCCTGACGTCAAGGAGGGAGAATTCGAATACATGCGGCTCATTGCCCTCTGCTCGGCAGGCAAGCGCAACACGCTCATCAACGAGGGCACGATTGAGATACACTTAGACCACGACCCGTCGACACCTTTCACCATCTATTGCTACGGCATGGCTTCGAACCACGGCGGCACGTTCATCAACCGGGGCACCATAGCCTTCAAGGGCAAGGGGTCATCCCGTATGAGGCTGCGCGGCATAGGGGTGCAGGGAGCATACGCCACGTCGCTGAACTCCGGCTCGATTACCATGGATGCCGAGATTGCCGAGGACTGCCGCATGATAACCACAGCATCAGACTCGTGCAACATCGTCAACGACGGCCTGATGAAGGGCAATGCCACAGGAACCCTGATGGGCATTACTCGTTACGGTGCAAGCAACATTGTCAACAACGGCGTCATAGACCTTACCTGGCATCCACTGCCTGAGGGTTACAAGTGGATAGTGCCGCAGTCGCTCAGCTTCGTCACGGGCTTCTACGAGTCAGTCCACAAGGAACGGCTGCTTCCGTCGACACCCCTGATGAACAAGGGGACGGTGAACGTCAGCATCGCAGGCAGCGGGCAGATGCCTACGTCCTTCCAGGGCTACGGCATGATGGTTCACCAGGTAGCTCCCAACCGCCAGCAGATGCACATCCTCAACCAGGGACGCATCCATCTCTCGCAGACCGTCAGCCGCCAGCCGATGGCCGAGGTGGGCATCATTACCGAGGACGTTGCAGCGGCCGAACCCTGCGAGGTCGTCGTGGGGCAGTGGTATACCGATATACGTAATTTCGGCAAGGACGGCCAGCTGTTCTTCCGCCGGAATGGCCATCTGAACTTGAGCAACGCTACCCTCTGCCTGACGCGGCCTGAGGGCTATCAGGATGGCACCGCCTGCAAGATGGAACCGGGCAACATTGCCCCCTCTATGAAGGCAGCCACGGTAGGCTCTATAATGGGTTACGAGCAGATGCGTGTCGTCGCCGCTGACGATAAGCACCAGCGTGTCACCCTCGACCGGACTGCGCACAGCGTGGCCATGCACGCTCTGCCGGAGCGAGGTCGCTTAGTGGTCAACACGAAGTCCGGGCAGACCATTGTCAACGACAAGCATATCGTGGTGGGCATGAGCGCCGATGATTTCTACTATAAGCAGCTGTCCTCGATTCTCGGTCACGGCACCGGAGCCATCAAGGCATATACTCTCGACTGCACGGCGCTGGCCAGCATCAACCTGGTGGGCGACACCCACGACCCAGCGGGCAGAACCGACAGCGTGACCATCGTCAACCGGGGCGTCATTGAGCTACACACTAAGTATCTGGTGGAACGCTACAAGGACTCCATTCAGACCCCGTCTCACCCTGAACGCCCGTACCTCTATCTGCGCGTCAATGGCATCGTGGCCATGGGTGAGCATTGCACGATTGTGAACGAAGGACTCATTGACGTCTACTTCGATCATGACCCCAACATAGATTTTACCGTCTACAGTTTCGCCCTGCAGGTCAGTGACCGCTCATCCGTCATCAACCGGGGGCAGATCCGTTTCAGCGGCTCTGGCTCAGCCACTACCCGCATGAGGGGGATCGGTACGATGGGTAATTATGTGAAGGCTGTCAACGAAGGCACGATGACGATGGACGTTGCCGTGGCTGAGGACTCGCGTATGATTACTACCGGAGGCATGTATAACGAGATTATCAATCTTGGTACCATGACGGGCAGGGCTACGGGATGCCTGTTAGGCATGACCCGCTTTGGCGACAGCACGATGGAGAACCGAGGCACCATCAGCCTCACCTCCGTCAGGGTTCCCCAGGGTATCGAATTGCCTCTGAGGCCAGCCGACCGGCATGTCTGTGGTTTGTACGACTTCATCTCGCGTCAGCGAAAGGACATTTCTCCGATGGTCAATCATGGAGATATCAACATCTGTATCGAGAGTGTAGATGTTGACAGCCAGATAGGCTGTGGCGTCATGGAGGATGTCGTTGGAGCCAATGTCGTTAAGATGGATGTTATCAACGACGGCAGAATCAGTCTTGCCAAGTCGGCACCCGGTTATGGCATGGCAGAGGTTGTCCGGCTCAAGCGCACCCCCCAGGGAGAAGTCAGCGATGTCAAACTATATCATACTGGCGGTGACCAGACGGGCCGCCCCATATCTGTCAACTTGGAATAAAGTGATTCATAATTAATATTCAGTTAAGATGAAAAAGCTATCGATTCTTCTTCTCGCGCTGTTGCCGCTTCTTAGCCAGGCAAAGACGGAGCGCATCACGCTTCAGGGCGACCACAGTCAGCTGGTGGGAGATCTTCAGACGCCCGACCAGATGGGTAAGAAGACGCCTGTGGTCGTCATCTGCCATGGGTTCCTAAGTAATCGCAACATGCCGCTTCTGAAAATGATTGCAGACGGTCTTGAGGCCCAGGGCATCGCCTCGCTGCGCATCGACTTGAATGGACATGGTGAGAGCGGCGGCTTGTTGGAGCAGATGACTATCCCCAACCAGATTGAGGACTTGCGCAAGACGGTTGCCTGGGTACAGGCCGACGGACGTTTCGGCCCGATAGCTTTGGTAGGCCATTCTCAGGGAGGCGTGGTAACGTCAATGCTTGCCGGTGAACTCGGCAAGAAGACTATCCGCTCTTTAGTGCTTCTGGCCCCTGCTGGCGCCATCCGCGACAATGCCATCAGCGGTGCAATGTTCCCAGATGGCAAGGGAGATCCCTTAGACCCGCCCCAGTTCATTCCTATAGGCGGCGGTAAGCGTGTGAGCCGGGAGTATGTCACCACCGCTTTCTGGCTGCCCATCTACGAAACAGCTGGGAACTATCGTGGATCGGCATGCATCATCCACGGCACGGGCGACCGTAAGGTGCCTTATACCTATGGGCTTCGCTTTCACCAGATGTGGAAGGGCAGTGAGTATCATCAGCTGGATCGCTTTGACCACGGCTTCACCCAGAACCCCCGTCAGGTGGCTGATATTGCCGTCGCTTTCCTGTCAGGCAAATTGTAATTGTTTTCCCAAAAGTAATTGTTTTTCTAATTTATGATACTTATGAAAAAGATTTTTAGTACTGCACTTTCATGGGGACTGCTGTTCGCCACATGTCTGGTTGTATCCTGTAACGAAGACAATCCTGTAAATCCGGAGCCTGAACCAGATCCTGTAATCGGTAAGCAGATTATCATCTCTGAGGACAATGCCACATACGTGAACACCAAGAAAATCGTAATTGGCCTTGACGAGGATGACTTCAGCTACAAGCGTGTCACTACCATCATCGACCAGCGCGGCAGGGTGCAGGAGACGGTGCGCGACTGCAGTGCCATGGCGGCCATCAAGCTGAACGGCGACGAGCAGGCACCCGACGGCAAGGTAAACAATGTGACGCTCATCAACCGTGGCACCATCGAGATTCACACCAAGGGCATGGTGAAAAAATGGCGCGACCAAATCCAGACCTGGACTATAACCGACCGCCCCTACCACTACTTGAGAGTGATAGGCATGCTTGGTGAGGGCGAAGGCAACCAACTCATCAACGAAGGTCTCATCGAAGTGTATTTCGACCACGATCCGTCAGAAAAATTCCGAGTCTATTGCTTTGCCATGTGTGGCAACGACCACAGCACGTTCATCAACCGTGGCGAGATTCGCTTCCAGGGCACCGGCGGACCGCTGACTCGTATGCGGGCCATGGGCACTGCCGGCCACCACGTCACCTCCATCAACTACGGAACGATGAAGGTAGATGTGGACATGGCTGAGGACACGCGCTTCATCACTACCGGTGGCGACTATAACGACGTGATCAACAATGGAGTCATGGAGGCCCGCACCACGGGACGACTGCTTGGTATGACACGCTATGGCAACAGCAACATCGTGAACAACGGCATCATCAGCCTGACAACCACCAAGTTGAAGGATGGCTATAGTTCGCCGCTTACCGTTAACGACAGATATACTGCCGGACTGATGGAAAACATGTCGGGCACCCGTGAGAGCATCTCGCCCATGACCAATCGCGGCACCATCAATGTGACCATTGAAGAGACTGAGAGTGAAGCCTCTGCGGGCTATGGCATGTTCTTCGACATGGTGTCTCCCAACCAGGCTAACGTCACCATCAACAACGAGGGCACCATCAACCTCCGGCAGAACGACCCTGTGTACAAACACCGTATGGCCGAGGCAGGCTTTGTAGACCGTTCAGGTAAGAACGGCGTCAATCACATCACCATTGGCCGCTGGTTCACGACCCTTCGCGACTTCAAGTCCACCAACGACCTGTTCCTCTGTCATGGCGCCAGCGTGAACTTTGGCGGTGCGGAGATGAAATTCAGGCGGGGTGAGGATTACGTCAGCGGCACTGCCTACAGTGTCTCCCCCGAAGCTCTGCTGTACAACACTGGCGGCGCAGACGAAACCTTCGAATATAAAAACTATGAGAGTATGACCTTCTCCTCTGGCGAAGACGACCTGCTGTCCCACTGGGATATGGAAGCCATGACCGTTTCGTTGATCGCAAAGGGATCATTCACCGTCGAAACAGGGTTTGACTATTACAAGGGCCTCACGTTGCAGGTGGGCGAGTCGGGCAGTACCCTCCCGCTCTCTCAGGCCGTAGTGGATGATTCCGGCTGTGCAGAGTTCAACATCGACCTGACTACCTACGTCGGCAAGAGCCTTTGGTTCTGCGTGCCAAAGATGGTGAAGTTCTTCCACACGTTGCAGGCCGCCGAGGCCAGCGCCATGCGCCTCCGTCTGCCCGACAAGGACGGCGGCAGCATCCTAGATGCCAGCGGTCTTGGTAACGACTGGGTCGTGGCTCTCTATATGGGCATCAACAAAGATGGCTCTTCCAACATCCCCATCTATTGGGCCACTGGCAATCTGATAGCCGTGAAGACCAGCGAGGCGGGCAAGCCGTCCGAAGTGGCCTACCACATCGCCGATGCCGCCGAGACAGCACGTGAAGGTCTCGCAGACAATGGCCTGGTGGGTCTTGATGACCGCCTGATTACCAATGTCCCCGACGGCTATGTCAATATGCCCGCAGGCTCCAAGTGGGACATGTTTGGCTTTGGCGACAAGACGGGTCTGATGCTATACGACATGAACCTTCACGTGGATTACAGTATCGCCACGGGTCAGATGAGTGCCGACAAGAGTGTCGTGTATTGGGACATCAGCGGTGACCCCCGTTTCGATGCAGCCCGCGCCCAGCTGGGCGGTCTGTGGCGACTGCCGACGTGCCTGAGCAGCGGTCCCAACGAGTTTGCCGCCTTTGAGGACGGTTGCGAGGAATATGCCGGTCTGCAGCCCGACGGTGAGACTTACGGCGAGAGCGGCGTCACGTCCTACGGTATGCAATACCGCTACCCCGTCGTCATTGATGGCCGCGAGGTGACCGTCAATACCCTACAGTTCCCCGCCGCAGGCTTCCGTCACGCCAACGATCAGTATGGGGCTGTCGGCGTCTATTGTCTCTACTGGGGCGGCAATGCCGATCCCAACGGCACTGTGCCCTATACACCCGGTGGCAGCGATTGGGCCCAGGGCAAGACCATGCCCAAATGGTTCACTGCCTTCAACTACGGTTGGTTAGACAACATGCTCACCTGGTTCCCCCATCCGCGCACCAGCAGTGAGGCTCTCCGACCCGTCACCGAATAATCACAATAAAACAGGTTTTCCTGAATGTATAACTTAAAAACAAAAAACAAAACTATGGCAAAAAAAGTTTTAATCATCGCCACAGAGTGTGGTTCATGGGGTGAGGAGCTTCAGGCTCCTTGGGATGCATGTGTAAAAGCAGGTTTCGAGGTTACACTCGCTACCAAGAACGGTAAGAAGCCTCTGCCTCTTATGATTAGTGTCGACCCCGATTTCTTCGATGGTGTACAGAAGTATAAGACCAACCCAAAGGAGGTTTGCGACCGCTGCAAGGCGCTGGTTGACGGCGACGAGTGGGCACACGCCAAGAAGTGGGCAGACTGCAACATGGCTGACTACGACGCCATCGTTCTGACTGGCGGTCTGGGAGCCATGATTGACATGTGTAACTGCTGGGAGCTCCACAAGCTGATCATGGATGCTTACAAGGGTGGTAAGATTGTGGCAGGTCTCTGCTACGCCATCGCAACATTCGTGTTCCTGCGCGATCCCGAGAACGACTACAAGTCAATCATCTACGGCAAGAAGATCTGTGCTCACCCACGTGCATGGGACTTCTACGGACCCGGCATGGGTGCAACGTATGAGGTTTATGGAGCCACTGAAGACAACCACGGTATTCCCGAGCTCTACACTCCTGGCTTCCTGTGGCCTCTCGAGGACATCGTTCGCGACGCTGTAGGTCCTAATGGCGCTTGCATCTCACGCATCAACACCAGCCGTGAGGATCCTCAGGTCTACTACGACCATCCCTTCATCACCGGTACAAGCGTAGAGTCTTCTATCGCATACGGTGACCTGGTTGTGAAAGTGCTGAACTCACTCTAAAAAAATGAAGAGTGAATAGTGAAGAGTGAAGATTTTCTTGCAAGGAATCATTCACTGTTCACTGTTCACTTTTCTCCTTTGAGAAACCGAAAATTATAAATAGACAAATCATATATTACTTTATGCCAGCAATCATCATACACAGCATAGAGATGACCGATGAACAGAAGAAAGTCGTAGCCGACAAGTTCATCTCTACATTCTCAGAAGTGACCAACGTTCCCAAGGACAGGATTTATCTGTTCTTCAACGGCTATGACCTGAACGAGTGTGGGACGGGAGGCAAACTGTTTTCCGAGGTTCCGCCAGGAAGTGCACACGCCAAGTTCAATGCCGACCAGTGGGAAGGGAAAGGGAAAAGTGAAGAGTGAAAAGTGAAAAATTTGCTACCGCAGTAGTAAAAAATATATAAACGTAAATTATAAATTTATCATGGATGTAAATCAAACTATCGTAAAGGTACTGGAAGATATAGGTGTCAAACACGTCTTTGGCGGCAGCGGTCAGGTGAATGCCTCGATGTTGCTGGCTCTGCGCGACTCCAAGAAGATAAAGACTGTCATTATCCGTAATGAGCAGGCCGCCTCGTTTATGGCCTGTGGTTACACGATGTTCAACCCCGGCAATCTGGGTGTGTGTTTTGCTACGGGTGGCCCTGGTGCTTTCAACCTGTTCTCAGGCATGGCTGTGGCATTGTCAGACTCGCTGCCCCTGTTGGCCATCACCGGTTATACATCCATGAGTCAACGTGGCAAAGGTGCTCTGAACGAATCAACCGGACTGAGTCGTACACCTGACTCCCATGCCATGTTTACGGCCACAACTAAGAAATCCTATATTATTGAGAAGGCTGAGGATACCTGCGACATCTTGGAAGATGCCCTGAACACGGCCTTCAACGGACGTCCCGGCCCCGTTCACATTCACATTCCCAAGGACATTACCACGGCTGAAGTGCCCAACTTCAGGCCGGTCAAGATAGACATCAAGCCCGTGCCGGCTGAGGACGCTGCAGTGAAGAGTGCTGCCGCCATGCTGGCTGAGGCTATCCGTAGCCAGAAGAAGATGCTGGCCATCATTGGTTATGGCTGTGTACGCAGTGAGGCTGCCAAGGAATTGATGCAACTGATAGAGAAATACCAGATACCGTTTGTGCAGACAATGGATGCCCGTGGCCTGCTGCCAGAGAACCATCCGCTCTGCTTAGGCCAGTATGGCACGTCGGGCGACAAGGCCGCCAATACCTATTTTAATGAGGCAGAATGTGTGTTGGCAATGGGTAACTCCTTTGCACAGAATGCTACTTTCGCTTTCAAAGCAGACCTCTATCAGGGCAAGCAACTTATTCATATTAATATTGACCCCGCAGAAATCGACAAGGTCTACAAGGCCGACGTGGCTGTGGTGAGCGACGTGAAGCTGGCTTTAGAGAAATTGCTGCCTGAACTCAATGCACAATGCGCTGTCCTCAATCCACAATTCACAGTGAAGTTGCCAACCGGTAAATACTTTGAGGAGCAGCCGCACACCGATGCCAAGAAGCTGTTCCCTGGCGATATCGTACGGCTGTTGTCAAACAACTTGCCGGAGAACGCCATCGTCATGGGCGATGCCGGTTCTCACATGCTCTGGCTGAGTGCCTACCTGCAGTTGAACAAGAACCAGCGTTACCAGAATCCGGGCAGCTTCGGGCCGATGGCCAGCCACACCAACGGCTGTATCGGCGTAAAGTGTGCCAACCCCGACAAGGTGGTGATTGCTGGCGTGGGCGACGGCTGCTACCAGATGGCAGGCTTCGAGCTGATGACGGCAGTGCAGTATGACATACCCGTCATCTGGATTATCTTCAACAACAACGAGTTCAATATCATCAAGAAGTTCCTGTTGAACATGTACAACGACGAGGCCTTTATGACCTTCGATAATCCCGACTTCTTGAAGTATGCTGAGGCGTGTGGTGCCAAGGCATGGCATGTAGAGAAGCTGGACGAGTTCGTACCTGCCCTGCAGGAAGCCATTAAGCTGAACAAGCCCTGCATCATCGATGTGGTGGTTGACAATGAGGTCTATCCGCCGTTTAATCTTGGTAAAGTATAATATTATTAATGTACGCACGCAACGCATTCATTCTCATGTTACTGGTCGGATGGGGGACACTGTCTGTTCCCTCGTCCGCTCAGGATATGAAACTGACGTTGAAGGCTGACTCCTCCTTCAACGCCGCCTACGATGAGTCAAAAAACTATAAGGGTTTTGACGTTGACACCAGCAAGATCAATGTCATCAACTTGGCATTTCAGCTGGCTCAGGACTTGGCGGCGGCCAATACTAATAGCAGCGATGTCACAAATGCCCTGCCTAACAAGTCATATTTGCGGCAGAGGGCCGATCTGGTGTTGTCATCAGCACTTCCTGAGCGAACGAATGTCTATGCTACAGTATCGTTTATGAATACAGAAGAAGGTACACGTAGCAATGCGTCGCTTGTCATTACCAACCTTGAGATAGAACACTATTTCAGGGATAATATGAAATTCCGTATCGGTCGGTTGTGCAATTCCGTGTCGGAATCACAGTTCTTCGGGCGAATGGCCTTGGAAGAGAGTTCCGCTCACATGTTAGGACGAAAAATATTTATCAACGATGCCTTAGAGTGGGATGGCCGTTTCCGCGTCAACGGCCGGGCTGTGTTCTTCGTCGGACTCAAGCCCATATTCAAGCCCTTCAACCTGAAAGCTTTCTATGCAGGCATGCATCACCCATTTGACAGTGGTTTTCAGATGCATGCCATCGTCTCATTGAACCGTATGTTTGAGGAAGACCTTCAGTCAGCCTTGCCTGATTTCACGGGTAAGGATGTCTATTTTTCTTATGAAGGAGAGGTGGCACACAAGACATCCACTCACAGCGTTTTTCTTAATGTGGGAGGCAACGTGGGTTCTCTTGGCATGATTCCTCATACATCGGGACCGTATGACATTCTCAAACAAGCGAGGCCTATTGTCACGAGAAAGGGCGATTCGTTCCGCGAGACCTTCATCACCGCAACAGGTTTCCGAATATACCCGGCCAAAATGCATCCTAAGAATATTTTCAAACAAGTAGGATTAGAGGCTGAAGTGCAAGGGGCACTTACCAACAAGTTTACGGCTCTCAATGTGTGTGCCTACTGCAAAATCGGAATTACCCGTCGTCTGATATTGAGCTATTTTTGTACCCCGGAGTTCATCTGGCAAGATTGCAATCCCGGCAAACCTTCTTATATGGGGGGAGTGGTGAATTTCCTGCGTCTCAATGTCACAGTAGGTAAGCCTGGCCGTATGTTTATGTAGACAAAAAGAGCATGATTATGGATAAAGATAAAATAGCAACAAATAAGACAGATACATCGGCACAAGAGAAATACTCAGCGATGCTTATGCCAGCGATACTCTCTGTGTCGCTCCTAACCATCATGGCACCGACGGCTGTTGCACCTGCGCTGGCCGCCATCAAACAGGCTTTCCCTGACATCACGGAGACACAAGCCAAACTTGTACTGACGCTCCCAACACTGATGATGCCGATAGGACTATTTGCAGCCAAGTTGACGGAACGGTTCGACAAGAAGAAGATACTGCTGACGGGCATGATCCTCTTTCTCGTTTTTGGTGTCGGTGGTGGTTTTGTCAACGACTTCAACGTGTTGCTGGCCATGCGTGTCTTATTCGGTGTCGGTATCGGTATTATGACACCACTGTCTACTTCGCTGATTTTCGACTTCATTTCAGATACAAACCGACGAAATAAGCTGATGGGCATTCAGGGAGCCGTCAACCAGCTTGGCGGGCTGGTGTTCATGGGGCTGTCGGGCGTATTAGCCAACATCTCATGGCGCTATTCATTCCTCTGTTATGCATTTGTCATAGTATCCCTTGTACTGGTGCTGCTGTTCATGCCCGCTATACCGCCATACAAAGCTCAGACGGCAACGGCGACAGCCAAGAAAAAAGGCCTGAATTGGAAAATCTATCCCCTGGCCTTCTTTGCCATGATGATCTTCGTCTGCTTCTTTGTGGTGAATACTGATTTAGCCCTGTTTATGCACCACGAAGGTTTGGGCGATGCGAAAGCCTGTGGTTTCGCTCTTTCTGTCATGCGTATTCCTGCCATCTTTGCAGGTATTATGCTTGGCTGGCTGATGAAGAACCTGAAAGACTGGACGGTGACGATAGCAGCTCTTTTCATGGCTGCCGGCTATCTGATTATTGCCTATTCATATTCGTATGAGATGCTGGTGGTTGGTTGCCTGGTCATTGGTATTGGCGGTGGAGTATCCATTCCTCCGCTGTTTACCTTCGTACCACGAATCGTGCCCCCACGGCAGCGCACGCTTGGTGTGGCCATCGTCTCGATGGTGGCGCAGTTAGGACAGTTTGTGTCGCCGCTCTACACCAACTTGTTTGTGTCGGGCGAAGACAGCAGTGCGCTGAGAATGCGATTTGTTGTTGCAACTGTCACTACAGTCATTATTGGCTTTATGGTAGTGGCATTCGCCTCGACGATTTCCACAAGCCCCTTGACAGATGCAGAAAATCAATAACTAACAACAATACTAATGAATAGCAAGATGCGTTTTCCGAGGCCAGAGATTGAATGTCCAGAAGATGACCGTGTTAGGAAGTGGCTTCACTCGTTGTAGTGGGCGTAACATCCGTGCAATTCAAAATAATTACCATATTCACTTTAAAACAGAAAAAGATGAAAGACAATTTCAAAGTTTTCAAGCCTGCAGGTAAGATGCAGTTTGAGTTTACAGATCTGATTGCTGGATATGTAAGCAATTTTAATGAGAGTGAGAGAACCTTCACGCTGACCACCAGCGACAAACGTGCGTTCACCGTCGGGCTGACCGACACCACGTTCGCCCGCCTGATGCGCAACCTCGACGAGCCTTATCAGGATGCCACAGGTAACATGTACGGACTGCTTGCACAGGACGGCCGCATGGCATTCGTATTTGGTATCTTCTATCCCCAGCAGGACGGCAACTACTGCTTCGAGGCCAAGCAGATTGACTTCCCCGAGCGCGAGATTGGCAAGTTCCGCTTCGAGGAGAGCAGCTGGTGGGCTAACCAGGCCAAGAGTATCTGTAACTTCTTCATCCGTGCTCAGTTCCCCGATGGTGACATCAACTACGAGAAGTATCGTACGTCCGTGAGCTTGGGCGGTAAGAGCGAGCTCAACTCGTTCCGTCAGGAGACCGACACCATCAGCCGTATGATCTACGGTATGGCTTCTGCCTTCATGCTGACCGGCGAAGACATCTTCCTCGAGGTGGCCGAGAAGGGCGTGGAGTATCTGAAGAAGCACATGCGCTTCTACGATGTCGACGAGAACGTCGTTTACTGGTATCATGGCATCGACGTTGACGGCAACGGCATGGAGAAGAAAATCTTCACATCTGAGTTCGGCGATGACTACGATGCCATCCCCATGTACGAGCAGATCTATGCACTGGCCGGTCCTATCCAGACCTACCGTGCCAATGGTGACCCCAGCATCCTGCGCGATGCAGAGTTGACCATCGACCTCTTCGACCGTTTCTTCAAGGACACGAAGGGCGAGGGCTACTATTCGCACATCGACCCTGTGACGCTGAGTCCCAACAGTGCCAGCCTCGGTGCCAACCGCATGAAGAAGAACTGGAACTCCGTAGGCGACCATGCACCCGCATACCTGATTAATCTCTATCTGGCTACTGGCGAAGAGAAGTACAAGAAGTTCCTGGAGTACACCTTCGATACCATTACCAGCCACTTCCCCGACTACGAGAACTCACCGTTTGTGAACGAGCGCTTCATGGACGACTGGAGCCACGACCTGACATGGGGCTGGCAGCAGGACCGTGCCGTGGTTGGTCACAACCTGAAGATTGCGTGGAACCTGATGCGTTTCCAGAGCATCTGCCCGAAGGACAGCTACGTGGAGTTTGCCAAGCACATTGCCGAGGTGATGCCTCAGGTGGGTATGGACGTTCAGCGCGGCGGCTGGTACGACGTGATGGAGCGTAAGCTTCATGGCAAGGAAGAATTCTACCGCTTTGCCTGGCACGACCGTAAGGCTTGGTGGCAGCAGGAGCAGGGCATCCTGGCCTACGAGATTCTCTACGGTCTGTTCAAGGATGCCGACTACCTGAAGTATGCCCGTGAGTCGGCAGCTTTCTACAACACTTACTTCCTCGACCATGAGGACGGTGCTGTCTACTTCAATGTTCTGGCCAACGGTCTGCCTTACCTGCTCGGCACAGAGCGTAAGAAGGGCAGCCACTCGATGAGTGCCTACCACTCTGTAGAGCTGGCTTATCTGGCAGCCACCTATACAAACCTGCTGAACACAAAGAAGCCACTGACGCTCTACTTTAAGCCTCAGGTGAACGGCTTCAAGGACAACATCCTGCGCGTCCAGCCAGACATCCTGCCAGTTGGCAGCATCAAGATTGACAAAGTCTGGATAGACGATAAGGAGTGGACCAAGTTCGACGCTGAAGGCTTGACTGTTCAGCTGCCCGCCGTTGACTACCGTCCCAAGGTGAAGGTTGTGCTCGTTCCGAAAGATTGAATAAATGAAGAACTGAAATGAAAGCAGAAATATATAAATTAGGTGCTTCGTTGGACTCATCCAACAACGCCCAGGAGCAGGAGAAAATCCTTGCCTTGTTTGAGAAAGGTACGAATGTCATTCTCGATATGACCGATTGCACATACGTTTCAAGTGCAGGCTTGCGCGTGATGTTGTACTCTTATAAAGTTGCTGGCTCGAAGGGATTAAAGCTGTATCTGGTTGGTGTTGGCGATGAAGTCAGGGATGTGATGAGCATGACAGGCTTCGAGAAATTCTTCGAGTATTTCAACACTGTAGAAGAGTGCCAAAAGGCAATTGGCAATTGAAAGATTGAAGAATTGAAAAATTGAAGAATTGAGAAAATGCAGAGAGTAGATTTATTTCCTACCCATGAGTATCAAGGACTGAAGCTGCGTAGCGGACGGCCGTATCCCTTCGGGGCTACGGTCATCGGCAATGCTGTGAATTTTTCCATATACTCGCGCTATGCCACGGACTGCACGCTGGTGCTCTTCCATAATCACGAAGAGGAGCCTTTCATAGAAATTCCTTTCTTCAAGGAGTTCAAGCTGGGAAATGTGTTCTCCATGATGGTGTTCGACTTGGACTATGAGAACATTGAGTACGGCTTCAGGATGGACGGCCCATTCAATCCGCAGGAAGGCCATCGGTTTGACAAAACCAAGATTCTGATGGACCCCTATGCCAAACTGATTGTCGGTCGTGATGTCTGGGGGCAGCAGCCCAACTGGGACAGCAAGTACCAGTATCGTGCCCGTGTGGTGTTCGACGACTTTGACTGGGAGAACGACCTGCCACTCGAGACGCCGGTGAACGACCTCGTCATCTATGAGATGCACGTCCGTAACTTCACTTGTGGCGCCGGCGCCGGCGTCAAGCATCCTGGCACGTTTGCCGGTATTGCTGAGAAGATTCCCTACCTCCTGGAGTTAGGCGTGAACTGTGTGGAACTGATGCCTATCCATGAGTTCGACGAGTTCGAGAATTCCAGGCCGTCACCCGTCGACGGTCACATGCTCTACAACCTGTGGGGCTACAGCAACGTAGGCTTCTTTGCCCCCAAGGCTGCCTACGCCTCTACGGGACGTTTCAGCATGCAGGTGGACGAGTTGAAGAATCTTATCAAACAGCTCCATGCCAACGGCATCGAGGTCATCCTCGACGTGGTGTTCAACCACACGGCCGAGGGCAATGAGAACGGTCCGTATATCTCATATCGCGGCATTGACAACAAGACTTACTACATGCTGACGCACGACGGCTATTACTTCAACTTCAGCGGTTGTGGAAACACACTGAACTGTAATAACCCGAATGTCCGCGACATGATTGTCGAGAGCCTGCGCTACTGGGTGACCGATTACCATGTGGATGGTTTCCGCTTCGATCTTGCCGCCATTCTGGGCCGTGACCAGAATGGCTATCCGATGGCAAACCCGCCGCTCTTGGAATCACTGGCTCACGACCCGATATTAGGCAAGACGAAGCTCATTGCCGAGGCTTGGGATGCCGGTGGCCTCTATCAGGTAGGCTCATTCCCGTCATGGGGACGCTGGGCGGAGTGGAACGGAAAGTTCCGCGACAGCATTCGCCGCTTTATCAAGAGCGACGAACACGTGCTTGCCGACGTGAAGGAGCGCATCATCGGTTCACCCGACTTGTATGCCTCACAGAACCGTGGCATCAAGGCCAGTGTGAACTTCATCACTGCCCACGACGGCTTCACGATGATGGACCTCGTGTCGTATGACGGCAAGCATAACGAGGCCAACGGCGAGGGCAACCGCGACGGCGAGGACAACAACAACAGCTGGAACTGCGGCTGGGAAGGCGAGTGCGAAGATGTGGGCATCAACTTCCTGCGTCACAAGCAGATCAAGAATGCCATTTCCCTCTTGATGGTCAGCCAGGGCATCCCCATGGTGCTCTCAGGCGACGAGATGGGTAACACGCAGTTCGGTAACAATAATGCCTACTGTCAGGACAACGAGATTGCTTGGCTTGACTGGAACAATCTGGAGAAGAACGCTGACCTCTTCAACTACTTCAAGAAGATTATCAGGTTCCGCCGCCAGCACAAAGTGTTACGCTATGAGTATCATCTGGGACATAACGACTACAGGAATCTGGGTTATCCCGACTTCTCCTGGCATGGTGTGAAAGCCTGGCAGCCGTGGAGTGGTTACAACGACCTGACATTGGCATTTATGCTCAACGGGCAGTATGCAGATACAGACGGTGTTCCCGATGATTTCATCTATGTGGCCATGAACATGCACTGGGACATGCACGGCTTCGAACTGCCGCAGCTACCAGAGGGTATGGCATGGCATGTGTTTGCCAATACAGAGATGGCCGCCCCTGACGACATTTGCGAACCTGGTGAAGAACCGGTTGTCGAGAACCAAGGTGAAGTGTTGGTCGGTGGACGTTCCATTATGATATTGGTGGGTAAGAAAGCCGTGAAATAATTACAAAATGATAAAATTAAAGAATTGTATAATTAAGAAATTAAAATATTAAGAATTATGGAAAATCAATTTGATGTTAAACAGGAAGGAACGATCCTGACAATCGTACTGGGTGAAGAACTTGCTACTGCCAATGCCCCCGCATTGATGGATGAGCTGAATAAATACAGGGACAAGGGCGTGGAGAAGGTCGTATTTGATGCTACCAAACTGAACTACATTGCCAGTAGCGGTATCCGCACCATCATCTTTGCCAAGCAGAAGCTGGGCAGCAACCCTGCCATAGAGTTCGTGAACTGCGCCAAGTCCATCTATGAGGTCTTTGAAATGACAGGTATTCAGGACTACATTACTTTTGTAAACAAATAATTGAGCCCATGAAACTTCTGCATTTCCAGCCTATAGCGGGCAAAGCTCTAGACATACTCGATGCCATCCTCCATACTCCGGAGGTGGCATCGTGTAAGAAAGAGTTTGGCGCCCTTCGCCTGGTTTGTGAAGAACTGGTGGTGAATGTGGTGGACTATGCTTATCCGAAGAATGCGGAGGGTTATATGGACATTGAAATTGAAAGAGAGGACGACCTTATCGTCATTCGGTTCAAAGACGGTGGCACACCCTTCAATCCGTTAAAGCGTGAAATGCCCGACATTACGCTGCCTCTTGAAGAACGCCGCATAGGCGGCCTTGGCATCTTCTTGACCGTCAAGAAGATGGATGAAGTCTCATACGACTATGTCAACAATGAGAATGTATTAACAATCAAAAAGAAAATTAGCAATGAAGAATAAGATAGGAATACTGATTGAAAGCGACTTTTACGAGAACGAGATTTTCTATTATCAATTCCGTTTTAAGGAGGCTGGCTATGAGGTTCACTTCCTTTCACGTTTGTGGGGAAATGATTCCATCACGTTCAGTGGCCACGAGTTCAGGGCACCTTTCTATTGCAATGAGAGTTTTGAGGGCATCAGCGACGAGCAGTTGAACGACTATGCCGCTATCATCGTACCGGCTGGCATGGTCTCCGATCGTCTTCGCTACACTGAAGACGTGAACAGGATTCCGCCGGCATGCACATTCCTGCAGAGAGTGTTCGCACGGAAAGACATCGTCAAGGGTGTCATCTGCCATGGCCTGTGGCTGCTCTCGCCAGTGTCGGAACTGGTGAAAGGTCGCAAAATGACCGTTCACAACAACCTGTTAGGCGATGCAAAGAACTACGGTGTGGACTATGTTGATCAGGACGTGGTCGTTGACGGTGACTTGGTATCTGCCCGCACAGGTGGACACTGCTATCTGTTGGCATCGGAAATACTGAAAGCCATCAAATAAAAACAGAAGATTTGGAATAAATGACCACCCGCTATGATTCTCAAGAACAAACAATTGAGACACCTGTTTCCTAAATGTTCTTAAAAGAAAAAAAAAACTATACTTCTTTCATCTATTTTCCTTATCTTTGCAGGAAAAAAGAAGCAATTATTCTTGAAAGTAACAACATTTGGGGATTATTGCGGATGGTCATTTATAATTAAACACAATAGATTATGCCGGTAAAAATACTGAGTGTCGACGACGAGATGGATCTCGAGTTGTTGCTGACACAATATTTTAGAAGGAAGATTCGTAAGGGAGAATATGAATTCTTCTTTGCCCACAATGGAGTGGAAGCTATAGCCATGCTCTATAAGAATCCAGACATCGAAATCATTCTTTCTGATATCAACATGCCAGAGATGGATGGTCTTACGCTGTTGGCGAAAATCAACGAGATGCGTAATCCCGCCATTCGTTGTATCATGGTCAGTGCCTACGGTGACATGGGCAACATCCGCCAGGCGATGAACAATGGCGCTTTTGACTTTGCCACAAAGCCAATTGACCTCGATGACCTGAGCCTGACAATAGAGAAGGCTATTGAGCAAATCAACTATGTCCATGAGATGCAGAAGGAACATTCGCAGTTGGAGTCGCTGAAGAACGACTTGAGTGTTGCCAGCGAAATCCAGCAGTCCATATTGCCGCGCGTGTTTCCGCCTTTCCCCGAAGACTGCGATAAGCTGGACATTGCAGCCTCGATGAATGCCGCCAAGGATGTGGGAGGTGATTTCTACGACTTCTTCCGTATAGATGAAGATCGTATAGGATTAGTCATAGCCGATGTCTGCGGAAAAGGTGTGCCGGCCGCTATTTTCATGGCTGTCAGCCGTACCATTATCCGTGCCACAGCTTTGAGCGGAGTCAGTCCTGCAGAGTGTATTACGAGGTCAAACAGTCTTCTGGCAGCAGACTCTGTGGACTGTATGTTCGTGACCGTATTCTATGCTATTTATAATCTCAAGACCGGCGAAATCGTCTATTGTAACGGAGGCCACAATCCTCCCCATGTGCTGAAAAAGAACGGCGAAGTCATAGAGCTTCCCAATTCCCGGGACATGATGGTAGGGGCATTCGATGGCGTAAAATATCACGAAGAGACGCTTCAGCTTGAAAAAGGCGACGCTTTGGTGATGTTCACTGACGGTGTGACTGAAGCCATGAATGAATCCAAGGAGGAGTTTGGTACTGCACGGCTTGCGGAAACATTGGAAGATGTCGCCATGCACAATTGCCAGCAAATTATTGACACTGTCAAGGCTGACATTGCTACCTTTGTGGGTGAAGCCGAGCAGAGTGACGACATTACGTTGCTTGCCATTAAGAGAATTTGAGAATGAGAATATGAGGAACGTTGTCATCGGATGCATAGGGGCATTGTTGGTTGGAACAACAATAACAGGTTTCCTTCTGTGGAAGTCGGAAATCAACCGCAACCAGGAACTGGAAGAACAGCTTAAAGTCTTGCAACAACAGGAGAAGCGATCGGCTGTAGATCGCAGCATCAGCAAGCAGATGGAAGAGATTGCCTTCGAACAGCAAGCTGTCTCAGAAAAGCGCCGTGAGGAAGCCCTTCAGCAGACGATGATAGCACAGGAGATGACACGCCGCTCCGAGACAGAGCGTCAGAACGCCTTAAAGGCTCAGTCCATTGCCGAGAAATCGGAGAAAGAGGCTCAAGAAGCTTATCTTCAGGCTGAGAATCAGCGCAAGATAGCAGACCAGCAGCGTTTGCAGGCAGAATATTCCAAAAGAGTGGCTGATACTTTGAACTATGTTTCGCTCAGCCGCTCTCTTGGTACTCAGGCCTTCACACAATATCAGGCTGGCGATACAGTTATCGGTACCATGTTGGCCTATTCTGCTTATCTATTCAATAAGGATTATCATGGTGATCCTTATTTGCCGGCTATCTTCCAAGCTTTGGCACTGACCAGTAAGGGACAGCAGACTTGGAACATGCATGAAGGTGCCGTTTCCAGGGTGGAATGGAATAAGGAAAGCAATCAGCTGGTCTCTGTCAGTACCTACGGTGAAATCTTTGTTCATGAAAGACAAAATGGGCAACTGGTGTCCCACCGTCTGTTCAAAGACAACAACTACGATTTTAGGGATGCATACGCATCCTATACCAATGGGACAATCTATGCCATTAGCCGCACAGGGCATTTGGTCATCCTCCGCTCTGGAAAAACGGAGATTCTTCCGCTCGATAAAGTATCCAAGCCATTCAAGCTGAACAATATGAATGATGAGAAACTGCTCTTGATTGTTGGCGAAAAGGGTCTTGCCCTGTTGGATCTTTCTTCTGACAAGATTATTGGCACACGGCAGCTCGATTTCCAAATAACATGTGTGGGCAGGGTCAATTACAAACCCTTATTGTTCGATGACCGAGGGCGGATGCATGTGGTGAACAGCCTCGATAATCTGGAAACAAGCCCTGTTCCCGTTCCAGGAAGAATCACCTCGTTTGCAAGTTCCAAGAATCAGCATCTTTCCGCCTACGGAACGATGGACGGCACAATCTACCTCCTTGATGAAAGTGGAGTTTCTCGTCAGCTCGTTGGTCATCGCTCACGGGTTACAAAGATAAAGTTCAATGGTAATCGGCTCTACTCGTCAAGCTACGACGGACAACTGCTTTTCTGGACGGTCAATGCCAAACAAATCAGACCGATTTCCCTATTTCAGTCAAATAGCTGGTTGTTGGACTTCACCTACGATACCGACAAGGACTTCATCTGGGTTGGTGATGCAAACGGGAACTTGACAGAGAACCTCATTTCCATGAATATGATTCAGGAACGTCTCAAAAAGAACCTTGGACGCAACTTCACTCAAGACGAGTGGGACTACTTTATTGGAAAGAGTATTCCCTTTCGCTCGCTCATTGGAAATTGAGAAATTGAAAAAACTAAGAAATGATGATGGACAAGATGGACAGAAGATTGCTGACAGGTGTTTTATTTGTTATTTGTCATTTATCATTTTGTGTCTGCGCAATGGCACAAGGCATCCCCATTATTCGTAATTATTCGGCAGATGAGTATGGTGCCCACAACCGTAATCTCGATATTGAAATCGGAGAAGACGGAACAGTCTATGTCGCCAATTTCGAGGGGCTTCTCTATTACGACCGTGCGCAATGGCGCATCATTCATACCTCCAACATTAACCGCCTTACCGCAGTCTTTCGTGCAGCCGACAATGCCATCTGGGTGGGCGGCTATAATTATTTCGGACGGCTCCTGAAGAATAATAATGGCGAACTCTACTTGCAACGAATCGGCAATCCCGACGCATTCCATGGCGAGATTTTGGAAATCTACGAGGATGAGGGCAAGGTGAGATTCCTGGTTAGCGACCACAACGTCTATGAAGTAAACGGCAAGGACGTTTCCTTCGTAAAAACAATTAATTCTTTTATAACCTCAGGTCTTACACATGACATCATCGATGTGAAGTCGCTCAAACAAGGAGACGACGTCTCTATTCTATCCGATATTTTACAAACAGAGCCATTGGGGGATAATCTTCAGGTACAGGTAAAAAACAACCAGGGTCTTATTTTTACTGACAAGTCAGGAAACAAGCTCTATACAATATCAGAGGCAAACGGACTCTGCTCAAATGAGGTGTCATGGGTCGAATACGACGGTCATGGGATCCTGTGGGGTGCTACTGCACATGGCATTTTTTCTATTGAAGTTCCTTCCGCCTATTCTTTGTTTCTACCTAAGGAAGGCCTTTCTGGCGAGATTCACACCATCTTGGAATGGCAAGGAGACATGTATGTGGGCACGAGTAATGGCCTTTTTCGGAAAGAGGGCATGTCTTTCGTGTCTGTCATGGACTTCTGCTGTTGGAAGTTAGTGGAATGTCAGAGAGGGTTGATTGCCGCCACGGCCAATGGTCTCTACATTTTCACGTCTGCCACTAATTATAAGCAATTGACGCAAACCATGGCTCTCGAGGTCTTGGCTGATGGGAAAAACATCTATAGTGGAGAGCAGGATGGAGTGTACCTCTATCTTAATAGCCAAAACAGGAAAAAAGTCTGCGACCTGGAACAGGTGATAAAGATTATCAAGGATGCACAGGGTACGATCTGGTTGGAGAACACATACGGTGAAGTGTATTGTCGTCCTATAGATAAAGATACGTTTCAGCCCTACAAGACAGGTTCAACGGAACATGAGGCAGCGACTCTCGTTCCTGTTGGCAATATGACTAAGGTTGTCAGTGCCGTTGACACGGATCCGTTCGCTTATCCCACTTTTTCAACTATCGACGGTTATGGCGTGACATGGCTCACCGATAACGAAGGTAAGCATCTGTATCAGTGGAAGGACGGTAAGCGCCTCTCAGATTTGGATAAGATGCTGTTCCCATTCAGCGATATGGCCGTCAGTGCTCTCTATTATTCCAAACACAAGTTGTGGATAGGAAGCGACAATATGCTCGCCGTCATCGATACCGACAAGAAAGAACAGACAGCACTTAGCGCCAGTTCACGCCTTCTCTTCCGCTCCATCATCCTTGGCACTGACAGTGTGTTATGGGGAGGCTATGGTGAACAGCCACGGAAACTGAACGACCTGTCGAGCAGCGAACGAAGCCTGCGCTTCATGTATGCCATGGATTATACACCGTTGGTAGGAAGCACGCAATACCGCTACAAGCTGAACGACGGTAAATGGAGTGCTTGGACTGAGGAAAATGACGCCCAGTTCCAAAACCTGTCATACGGTGCCTATACGTTGTCTGTACAGGCACGCCAATCCAACGGGGAATTGTCGGAAGTGATAACCCTCGACTTCAGCATCGCCTATCCTTTCTACATGCGCTGGTACATGGGTGTGTTCTACTTTATTATTTTGACCATGCTCATCTTCGCTTTCTTCCGCCTGCGATTGAAGAAACTTCGTCAGGACAAGATGAAACTGGAAAAGATTGTGCAGGAGCGAACGTCAGAAATTGTCAAGCAGAAAGACGAGATTGAGGAGAAGTCGAAAAGCTTAGAAAAAGCGCTTGACGACTTGAACAATGCCCAGAATGAACTGATTCGCCAGGAGAAGATGGCCACGGTTGGTAAGCTTACACAGGGACTCATCGACCGTATTCTGAACCCGCTGAACTACATCAACAATTTCTCCAAGCTCTCACAAGGACTGGTCAAAGACATAGAGGCCAACATCGCAGATGACAAGGACAATATGGACGAAGAGAACTATGAAGACACCATGGATGTGCTCGACATGTTGCGCGGCAACCTACAGAAGGTGAGTGAACACGGCCAAAACACCACACGCACACTGAAGGCTATGGAAGAAATGCTGAAAGACCGCACAGCCGGCTATGTGGACATGGATTTGCTATCTATTCTCAAGCAGGACGAGGAAATGCTGCACAATTATTTTGCTGATGACATTGCCAAGTACCACATCAACGTCGGTTTCAACATGCCAGACAGGAAGCTGATGTTGCACGGCAATCCCGAACTGCTTAGCAGGACGCTGATGAGTATGCTGGGGAATGCCATCTATGCCATCGTGAAAAAGGCACAACGCGTCCAGTTCAACGGGAGCGTCTCGCTAACGCTGACGGATGACAATGACCAATACACCCTGAAAATCCACGATAACGGAATCGGTATCGAGGAAACCATCATTGACAAGATTTTCGATCCCTTCTTCACCACTAAGACCACTGGCGAGGCTGCAGGCGTCGGTCTATACTTGAGCCGTGAAATTATCCAAAACCACGGAGGCGATATCTCCGTCAAGTCAGTGAAGGATGAATGGACTACATTTACCATTCTACTTCCGATATTGAAGATTGAAGATTAAACATTGAACGTTGAACGTTGAAGATTGAGTGATATGGAACAAATTGAACAACTTCAAGAACAGCTGAAGAAACAGGAGAAACTGGCATCTCTTGGCATGCTGAGTGCCGGCATTGCCCATGAGATACAGAACCCGCTGAACTTTGTCATCAATTTCAGCAAGATGTCTGACAAATTGTTGAGTGACCTGACGGAAATCATTGACGACAATGAAGACAAGATTGATGCTGACGACAGAGAAGACCTTGATGACATTGTCGCCGGCCTGAAGGAGAATCTGGCCAAGATTGTGGAACACGGCGAGCGTGCCATCAGCATTATCCGGGGCATCCTACTCGTGTCACGTGGTAAGGACGACGAGTACTTACCCTCCGATGTCTGCAAGATTGTCAAGGAGTATGTCTGGCTTTCCTATCATGCCATGCGCGCCAACTACAAGAACTTTAACCTCAGCATTCACGAACAGTACGAAGAAGGCATGGCAAAGATGATGGTCATTCCGCAGGATTTGAGCCGTGCCGTCCTCAATGTGATGAACAACGCCTGCCATGCCGTATGGAAAAAAGCACAGACGGCTCCAGAAAGCTATGTGCCCGAAATCAGTGTCAGTGTCGGCATGGCCAATGGCAACATTCTCATCTCTATTGCCGACAACGGCGAGGGCATGAGCGACGAGGTGAAACAGCGGCTCTTCGAAAACTTTTTCACCACCAAGCCCATAGGCCAGGGCACGGGGCTTGGTATGGGCATCACCCGCGACATCATCGAAAAAAAGCATGGCGGCAAGGTGACGTTTGAATCCCAATTGGGCAAAGGTACTACCTTCACCTTTTCCATACCGGTGAAAAAATGAGAAAAAGGGGGTTCTTTGTCATCTGCTTGTTCTTCGCGCTCCTGTCTTTGGCGGCGCAGGAAGATAACAATGAACAACGTCAGTATTTTACCCAGGCGGAGGCTCAGTATCAGATTGGACAGCTTGAGCAGGCTACACAACTGTTAGAAAGTCATCTGTCTTTGTTTAAGGGAAACATGAAACTGGGTGCATACCGGCTGTTGTCCCTCTGCTATCTTGCGCTGGATAAAGAGGAAGAGTGCGAGCAATATGCCCTACTGCTCTTGCGGGAAAATCCCTACTACACCTCGGTACAGGATCCACAGCGTTTTTCCGACATCATATCTCGTCTGAAGTTAGGAAGGAGAGCTACCATCACCACAGCCTCTCAACAATCAGAAACGCTGGAAGAGGCGCCCGTTCCTGTAGTCCTCATTACTGAAGAAATGATTAAGGATGTAGGTGCAAGGAACCTGCTGGACTTGCTCACGGCCTACGTTCCAGGCATTACGACCGTGGAGAGCATTAACGAACTTAACTTCTCCATGCGCGGTGTCTATAACTCAACTCAGCAGTCTGTGCTTGTCATGGTCGACGGACATCGTATCAACAGCCATTCCACCTACTCTTCTGCCCCCGACTATAGCCTCAGTATCGATAAGATAAAACAAATAGAAGTGCTGCGCGGCCCCGCCTCATCCCTTTATGGCAACGTGGCTTTGACAGGCGTAATCAACATCATCACGAAGGACGGTTATGACGTTGACGGTGCAAAATTGTCATACGGCATCGGCAATAACGGACAGCACAAAGCCAGCGTGCTGTTTGGCAAGCGCGCTACCGATATTGACGTTACGGGCTGGGCAGCGCTCTATACCGCGCAGGGAGAGACCTTCTTTGAAAAATCAGAAGACGGATATGGATTGGTGCCTATTGACGGAAATGTCACACTGCACAAATTTTCTGGAAAGCCATCCTTTGATACAGGCTTCAAGTTTAGGTGGAAAGGCTTCCACGCATACTATAACTATATGTATTCCAAACTGACGCCGTCCTATTCAATGGACGTGTTTCAGGCTCCATACGACTACGACAGATACCGTTTCTTTAACGGTCAGTCAGCCGGACACAGCCACTCTTCTCATAAAGGGGAATTCAGCTATCAGCATGAATTTGGCAAATGGACTCTGAAGGCGTTACTCGGCTTTGACTTCGAGACAAGTATCAATTACGACATTGCCGGTGACACCATACCGCCCGTTGTACTCGTACAGACAGCTCTTGGAGAGACCATTTTTCCCACTAAGGGTTGCTATCAGGTGATGACATGGAATGACTATCACCTTGAGGGAAATCTCAGCGCATTCTATCATTATAGCCTCAATGGTCATAATGGTTCCATATACGGCGGAATACAAATGGAGAGATATCGTCTCACTGACAACGTACTCACCGCAGGCTGCGACTTTACGAACAACGTGATGACCACTTCGGAGAATACAGAGTATTTGGCTAATGGCAGGGAAGACGGTTTCTCTGCCTTTCTTCAGTTGAAGCAGCAATATCACAACTTCATCCTGAATGCCGGACTAAGATATGACAGGAGAAGGCGGTTCAATTCGATACAGAAATATGCTTTCTGCCCGCGTGCGGCCATCATCTACAACCGGGATACATGGAATGTGAAATTCAGTTTCAACCGTGCGTTTGTTGATGCGTCGTATTTCCTACGGGCCAACACATTGCCGGTTTACCGTGGAGCAGAAGACTTGTCTCCAGAGTTTATGAACTCCTTCCAACTTACATTCAACCGCAAGCTGAAGTCATGGAACACCGAATTTGAAGGGAATGTATTCTATAATAAACTGGAAGATCTTATCTTCTATAACAGTGCGACGTCGGCTACTGGCGAAGCCTATTCCAATGCCGGTCACTATGATGCCATCGGCCTGGAGGGTATCCTACGTTATCAAACTCCAGGTTTCCGAGGCTCTTTTAACTTGACTTGGCAACACGTCACATCAGCCGAAAACTATGTGACAGACGGTCGTCAGGTGTACAATGTTCCCAAACTGAGCTATAATCTGGTATTGGGCAAAAAAGTGCTTGAGAAAAAACAACACCTGCTATGGCTGCATGCCAGTGCCAACGGTATGTCTGGACAGAAATCATACATTGCTCCACTACCAATGTCTACCAAAGACGAGGTGATGGATATTCCGTCACGGATTATCTTTGCCTGTGGGTTTGACTACAGTTGGAAAAGGGTGGAACTGTCAGCAAATATACATAATCTATTTGACAAACATTATCTACAAGGAGGTACAAGCCGCTCACCTATCAGGCAAATGGGCAGGTGGTTCCTTTGTACACTTAACGTTGCATTATAAGAATGATCAAACTCAATAGAATACAATATAGAATATGGCTTGACGGAGAATTGCAGTCTTCCAAGACTGCCTATAACATATGCCTTTCCTCTAAGATAAAGGGGAAATTGCGTAAGGATTTGCTACGACAGAGCCTGAACATCTTTTTTCAGGAGAATGAGACATTCCACTCCATAATAGCAACAGACAGAGAGGGCTATCCTTACTGGGACACAAAAGATTCTTTCGATCTGCCTTTGGCAGTGATTCCTGCTCAGGGGCTGACTGATGAGAAGTTGATTTCCTTCATTGAGGAGAAAGGGATGACTCCCTTTGACCTGAAGAAAGATTTCCCCTGTCGGTTCTATTTGTTGGAGACAGATACCAATGAATTCATCTTTTTGACGGTTTTCCATCATTGCCTGATTGACGGTCATGGTATACTCCTTTTCTCCGAGCGCTTGTCTCAAATCTATAATAGTCTTATCAGAGGTGTTGATGTTCCTACTTCTCAGGCTCCTTCTGCCGAGACGGTCAATAAGGCTGTAAACGAGGCTTTGAATGCTGAACAGCGCATGAAGGGTGCCAATGAGATTGCAAATTATCTCCATGGGGTTCCATTGGTAACCCCAGTACAACGCATAGAGGGTAACACGAAAAGCAGACGCGGACAACTTCAATTCAAGTTGGGAGAAGACCTGCTCAGCCGGTGCGACAACTTCTGCAAAGACAATCATTATACGCTGTTCAGGCTCTTTTGCGCCAGCTGGGGAGTGACACTGTGCAGAATGCTGGGCACAGAAAGCCTTGTTCTTGACCATGCGGTCGATGTACGAAATGCCGCCAGTAGCAATGCCATAAGCATAGCAGTAAACAATCAGCCGTTGCTGATTGACATTTCTGGGGGGCTGACGGCCGGACAGCTGCTGGATGCCGTGAAAGAAAGCCGTCGGCTGTTAAAGAGGAATGTTGCGGTAGACTATATCGACCTCATGCATGAGCTTCGGGCAAATGGGCAGCAGCGTTCCGACACTACGCCGAACCTACTGATTAACTACCCGCTTTCCTCAAAAATAGTGACCCTGAATTTGGACGGATGCCAATCGGAGAATTACCACCATCTGGTTCGCGAAAGCTCAGAAATGATAGGTCTCCATTTGTATGATGACAAGGAAGGAACATGCCAGATTATGTACCAAGAATGTGTACCTCGGTATTTCATAGAAGAGCTGGCCGCAACATTCTCTCATATTCTTACCCAGATGGTGAAGGAAGACAAGAATGTTTATTCCTACGAGCTTGTCAGTCATGACCGACAGCAGTGTATTGCCAAGGTCAACGAAGTCAGACCGTTCCATATTGGGAAGAATTTGCTGGAACAAATCCGGAGTCACAGCACTGTCTTTGCCGGAAAAACCGCCATCAAGTGCGGACCAGACAGTCTTACCTATTCTGAGTTTGAGTCGCTTACCAATCGGATAGCGAGTCTCATCAGGAAAGAGAAACCTGCCGCAGCCCATTTCCGCGTGGCCATCTACAAGGAAAGGAACATCTATACCATCCCGACCATTGTGGGAGCATTGAAAGCCGGTGCCACCTATATTCCCATTGACCAGAATGCTCCTAAGCGCTCAGTGGAACATATTTTAGAAGACAGCCGGGCCCAACTGCTCATCACCGACAGGAAGTCCTGTTTCATCCAGACTTCCTGCAAGTGCATGCATATTGAGGACATCATTGAAACAGCCGATTCCCCCTCACTGGACTGCGTGCCGGAAATGCCATCCATGGCCTACATCATCTACACCTCTGGAACGACGGGCCACCCCAAGGCGACGCCATTGTCGTCACTGGCGCTGCACCAGCTCATAGACAACATTCTCCACCATAACAAGTGGCTAGACGCTTCCGATGTGGTCTTGCAGATGGCAAGTATCAGCTTCGATGCTTCGGTGGTCGATATTTTCTCTGCCCTCTATGTCGGCTCGACCATTGTGATGGCCACCGCTGAAGAGCGCAAGGACACTAAGTTGTTGTTCTCCTTGCTTAAGCGCGAGAAGGTTTCATTCGCCACCATTCCTCCAGCCATCATGACCATCGTGTCGGCTCAAGTCATTCCTGCCATGAAGACACTGGTATTTGCTGGGGAGGCGACACCGAAAGAGGTCTTCGACCGTTGGCAGGGCAAGGGTATCAGGCTGGTGAATGCCTACGGCCCTACGGAGAACTGCGTCTGCTCCACCTTCTCAGATGTCGGCATCGATTCTTCGCCGTCAAATATCGGGAAGCCCCTGCGTAATGTGTCCTGCTATGTGCTTGACGACAATATGCACTTAGTGCCATTCGGCGTAACCGGCGAGCTTTACATTGGCGGAAATCAGCTTACAGACGGTTATCTCAACCAGGATGAACTGAACGCCCAAAAGTTCCTGAAGAATCCTTTTGCCACTGATGCCCAGAACAGTGAACATGTCAATCAAACGATCTATAAGACTGGCGACATGGTGTACCTTAAACCGGACTACAGCATAGAGTTCCTTGGGCGTTCTGACTTTCAGGCTAAAGTGAATGGATACCGGATAGAGTTAGAAGGTATCGAGAGTATGCTCGTGAGGCATCCATTGGTACAACAGGCAGTGTGTACGGTTGAAGAAGACGGAAACGGGCATAAACAGCTGACAGCATACATAGAGATGTGCAACTGTGAGGAGGACAAGTTGACCGTAGACCAGCTCCGCAGCTTTCTTGCCGAGCACATGCAGCAATACGCCATACCCGCCAGGTGGTACTTTGTTGAGCATTTCAATCTGACGGCAAACGGAAAAATCGACCGTGTATGCCTGCCTTCACATAAAGACATCAAGAAGCGTTACACGATGACGGCGTTCGAGCCACCTGCCACAGCCTCAGAACACATCCTGACTGACATCTTTGCAAGAATTCTTGAAGTAGACAATATCAGTGTCACAGCAGACCTTTTCGACGAGTTCGGACTGGAGTCTGTCATGGCTATGACGGCCGTCTATGAAGCCAAAAACATGGGGGTCGACCTCTCTGTTTCTTCTCTCTACAAGAACAGGACAATCCGTGCCAGCCTGCAAGACCATAAGTTGTATCCCTACTACTGGCTGAACGAATGTGATGACGACAAGCCAGTACTCATACTTGCCTGCGGGCTCGTTTATCTCAGACCCTATCACGACGACCTGCTCGAATTGTTAGGCGATAGATACAACATCTTGATACTCGACTCGATTCACGAATACTTCTATATGAAAAAGGAGTGTACTTTCCGCAGTCTGCTCGACAACTATATGAGAGTATTGCCGCAGATGCTGAAGGGCAAGCGGGTGCTTGGCACCACAGGTTGGTGCATCGGAGCGGAAATAGCCCTCCAGCTCGCCGTGGAGTTGAAACAGGCACACATCGCTTCACCCATAGTCTTTTCACTTGACGGTTATCTGCACCAAGGCATGGAACAGAAAGCTCCGCTTTTCGCCATGAATTTCCCTGACGTGCCTGAGGAGGTGAATCGTGAGCGAGACCGAATAAAAGACGAGTTCATCAATTCAACTTTCTTCCGTCCCTACAGCGGCAAGGTGTATTGCTTCTTTGCTAATCAATTCTCGAAGTATCCACCCAATGGGGAAATCCTCTCCGATGAGGAAGTGGAGTTCAATTACAAGTGTTTCAAGAACAATCCTTCCGACTGGTTAAGGTTGCAGCCAGGGTGCATAACCCAGTTCCTGGACGATAACCATTACTATTTCCTTCAAAAGAAGAACATGATAGAAGTAGTGAAAGTCATGGATAAAGAATTACAGGCATTCAACAACAAACAAGAAATAAAATAGAATTATTATGAAAAAGAGGATCTTTACAATTGTCGGCACCGCCATGCTTGGCTTTGCAGCATGCGTCTGCACTATCATGTATACGGCATGTTCATCCAGTGATGACAGCACTCCCACTCGCACAAATAATACCTTCGCCGACAAAATCATGGGCAAATGGATGTGTACTATCGTAGATGAGAAACACTCTGTCACGAACTACTATTATGTCTTGACATTTGTTTCCCCAACGAAAGCCTATCGCAGTTTTTCGCCTACTATGTTCCAGAAGATGGGGGGCCTTTGGGAAAACCAAGCTGAATGTAAGGCCAACATAATGGAAAATGGCATGACTATCACCAATAATTACGGTACTAACCTGACTTCTTTGAGTGAATATACCCTTCAGTCAATGACCGAAACCGATATGCTTTTAGTGGCCAAACATACTATAACCTACAATGGCGAGCCGATAGAACTACCTGAGCATAACTACGAGCGTTTCAAGAAAATTACCAAGGACTACTCCAAGGACATCATCGGCACATGGGAGGGACAAATCACCAGCGGACATTCAGACTATGACGACGGCAAGCGTCACCGTTGGGAATACAAGGCCGATGGCTCTTACGTCTATTATACCCAGGAGGACGACGGACAGTGGATCAAGTACGACGACTCCTACGCCAATTACTTTGTCGATGGTGTCCTACTCTGCTCCCGATGGAAGAATAACGGCGAGGACACAGAAAATCGTGAATGGTGGGAGATAGAGACTATCGAGAACGGGGTTATGAAGTGGACTGCCGTACGTAAAAACGACAGCGGGAACACCTATACCGTCTCCTTCCAGATGACCAAAGTACAGTAATTTCTCAATGGTCAATCTTCAATGGTCAATGGTCAATCTTCAATGGTCAAAGTTCAATATATAACACTCCTGATTGCAATGTTCATGGCTGCTTTGCCTCTGAAGTCACAAGAGATAGGCGACCAGGAGCTTCGGCAGACGTATACCTTGGCTGAGGAGATGTATCGCATAGGACATCTTGAAGAGACCATACAATTGCTTGAGCAGAACGTTAAGGATTTTCATGGTGTCATGAGGCAGAACGCCTATAGGCTCATCGCTCTCAGCCATCTTGCACTGGACCAAGAAGTAGATGCCGAGAGAGCAACTATGCTGCTACTCAACGAAAGTCCTTATTACACCTCTGTTCAAGACCCACCTCGGTTTATTGATCTTATTAACAAACTGAAAGCAGGACGCGATGCCACCGTCACCACAGCCTCTACCTACGCAGAGCCTCTCAGCGAGGTGCCGGTGCCCACAACACTTATCACTCAGGATATGATTCGCAACTGCGGAGCCCGCAACCTGCAGGAAGTATTGGCCGCCTACGTCCCTGGCATGAACATTATCGACTGCAACGATGACATCAACATTTCCATGCGCGGCATCTACAGCAACGGACAGGAGAAAATACTCTTCATGCTCAACGGACACAGGCTGAACAGCTATGCAACCAATGTGGCTGCGCCCGACTTCAGCATCAGTCTCGAAAAGCTCAAGCAGATTGAAGTGCTACGTGGACCTGCCTCTTCGCTCTATGGCGGCGTCGCCCTCACAGCCGTAGTGAACCTCATTACAAAGGACGGACTCGATGTTGATGGCATCCAACTCAAAGGCGGCCTCGGCAACTATGGGCAGATGCGTGGCGACTTGCTGTTGGGAAAGCGATTCTACGACATCGACATCCTACTGTGGGGCAGCATCTACAAGGCTTCAGGTGAGAAGCGCGACGTATCCGACGATGTCCAAAATTCAAAGTTAAAAGATCAAAGTTCAAACATCAATGAGGTCACCATTGGCGGCATAGGAAACAAGCCAAGCCACGACCTGGGCATACAACTCAACTGGGGAGGGCTAAACCTGAACTACAACAGCCGCTTCTCACAGGTAGTGTCACCCTATACCATGAGCACCCTGTCCATGCCCTACAACTACGATGCCTACATGACCTTCAACGGCCTTTCCCCAGGCTTCGCACAGCAGGCCCATCATGCCGACCTTACATACAGCCACCAACTGGGAAAGCTGAACATAGCAGCAAAAGGCAGCTACGACAGTGGCGACGTCACCAAATACCAAGTCATCAGCGACAATGACTTTCCCCAGCTGGACTTACTGTTTCGGCTGGCCAACGACGGTCCCTTTTCTCATCCAGGACTTTTCAGCTATATCAACCTCCTGGAGCAGACCTATGGCTTCAAGCTCAACGCCAACTATAGCTATGTCAACAACAACAGCCACAAGGGAACGCTAGCTTTTGGCATGGAGTATTCCCACTTCCGGCTCAACGACGCCCGATATTTTCTGGGCAACGACTTCAACAACGAGCATGTCGTTCTGCGAGATGGACCTACTGTGCAGGAGCAGTTCAAGGGACACGAGAACAGCAACAACTTCTACATCCAGCTCAAGCACCGCTGGAAATCATTCATCATCAATGCAGGAATCCGCTACGACCACAAGCAACGAGCCGATGATTACACACTTCGAGAACTCTCGCCGCGTCTGGCCCTTATCGTTCTACAGCCCAAGTGGAACCTCAAGCTCAGCTATTCAAAGGCATTTGTCGACGCACCATACCTCTACCAAAGGGCAAATCCCTTTCTCATCAGGAAGTTGTTTAGTACCGATTACACAGATGCTCTCGAGCCGGAATCACTACATTCACTTCAGCTCACATTTGCAGGTGTTGAATGGATAAAAGGACTTAACGTCGAGCTCAACGCTTTCTACAATCATGCAAAAGACATGATAGTAACAGAATTGTTTTTCTACGAAAACATGAACCACAACAAGACCTATGGATTAGAGCTCATGGCCAGCTACCAAAAAAAACGTTTCAATGCACATTTCAACCTCGCCTACATGAATACAACAGAAGCAAATGTGATGGATACAGAGATTGATGCCAACAACAACACGCCTGAACTTATGTCCCATCTTGTGCTGGGCTGGCAGCCTACGTCGCGACTCCGACTTTTTTCCCACCTCGCGTTCAGTTCCAAGCAGACATCCTACAATCTTGACATAGGGCAAGTCATTGCTGTTTACTCGTATTCCCATCTTGCCTCTATAGCTGCTCAGGAAGGCCGCATCGAAGAAGCTCAGCATTATTGGCAGCTCTCTGAAGAGGCACAGAATAACGCTCTGCACAGAGGCTACATGAAAGCCACCCTCCTTTGTGATGTGGGCACCGAATACCGACTGGGCAAGCTCACACTCCGACTCAACGTGAACAACCTCTTCAACACCAAGTACTATCGCAGCGGCATGAACACCAAGCTCGTACCACAGCGCGGCCGCTGGTTCATGTTCAACGTCGGCTATAATATTTTAGTGAAGAATCTTTAAGTGAAAAGTGAAGAGTGAAGAATCTTTAAGTGAAAAATGAAGAATGAAGAGTGAAGAATGAAGAGTGAAGAGTGAAGAATTTGCTGCCGCCGTACCTTCCACAGCAAAGTAATCATAAACTTCAAATTTCAAACTTCAAACTTCAAAGGAAAAGTGGTAATCATAAACTTCAAATTTCAAACTTCAAACTTCAAAATGAAAAATAGCGAAGTGATTCAGAACAACCTGACCCGCGTCAGCAACCGCCAGTTCACCGATGAGCCGGTCAGTGAAGAGCTTATCGACACCCTGCCCCATGCAGCGATGGCAGCTCCCAGTGTCATGGACTACGCTCCCTGGCATTTCGTCAGTCAATGGTCAATCGTCAATCGTCAATGGTCAATAGCCCTGATGGCACTGTTCCTGGCTGCTTTGCCCTTAAAGGCACAAGAGGTCGGCAGCCAAGAGCATCGTCAGACGTATGCCGTGGCTGAGAATCTGTATCATATAGGACATCTTGAAGAGGCCATACAAATGCTTCAGCAGAACGTTATGGATTTTCATGGTGTCATCAGGCAGAATGCCTACAGGCTCATTGCCCTCAGCCATCTTGCAATGGATAACGAAGATGCAGCAGAAAAGACTGCCATGTTGCTGCTCGATGAAAATCCCTATTACACATCTGTGGAAGATCCGCCACGTTTCGTTGACATCATCAACAGACTGAAAGAGGGACGCCGTGCCACCGTCACCACCGCCTCAAGTATGGAAGAAAGCCTGGATGAAGTGCCCGTGCCGACAACACTCATCACCGAGGAGATGATCCACAGTTGTGGCGGGCGTAACCTGCAGGAGGTGCTGGCTGCCTACGTGCCGAGCATGAACCTCATCGACTGCAACGACGGCATCAACATCGCCATGCGTGGCATCTACAGCAACATGCAGGAGAAAATCCTCTTCCTGCTCAACGGCCACCGCATGAACAGCTACCTCACCAATGCCGCCCAGCCGGATTTCAGCATGTCGCTCGAGAAGATCAAGCAGCTCGAGGTGCTGCGCGGTCCGGCATCATCGGTCTATGGCGGCGTGGCGCTGACGGCTGTGGTGAACATCATCACCAAGCAGGGTGCCGATGTAGACGGCATCCGGGCGAAGGTCGAAGGCGGCAACCATGGGCAGCTGCGTGGCGACATCCTTTTCGGCAAACGATACTTCGACCTCGATGTGCTGGCTTGGCTGAGCGTATACAAAAGCAAGGGCGAACAGCGTACGGTCGGCGAGGAGCATCAATCGAACATTGTATGGGGCGACACTGTCTTCCCGGTCAACACCATCAATATCGGACGTATCGGCAGCCGGCCCAACTTCGATGCTGGCGTACAGCTCACTCTGAAAGGCTGGAATCTGCTCTACAACGTCAGGTATTCGCAGGTCGTAGCCCCCTACACCTTTGCATCGACGGCATACGCCTACGATTATGACCGATATACTACCCACAACGGCATTGCGCCTTCTCTGGCCAGCCTCACTCACCACGCCAACCTGGGTTATACCCATGAGTGGGGACCATTGAACCTGAAGTTCACAGCCTTCTACGACAACGAAGACATGACGCAATACCAGGTGATAAGCGAAGCAAAGAATCCCGAACTGGCCGAAGTGTTGGGATTTATCAGCTATGGAGCTGGGACGTTGGATGTTTTTTCAGACTTTGACGGCCAGTCACGCTGCATCACCGGACAAGGCGAGAATCTTGGCCTGCAACTGAAAGCAGACTACAACTATGCGCTCGGACATGACCACAAGGGGTCGCTGGTGTTTGGGGCCAAATACTCACATTTCTTCATGGAGGATGTGCGCTACATAATGGGCTATGACTATGTGAATGAGATGAATGAGGGTGATGCTCTGCGCAAACAGGCCGTTGGCCGAGAGAACTCTGCCAACGCCTCCCTGCAACTGAAGCATCAGTGGCGATCGCTCATCTTGAACGCCGGACTGCGCTACGACCACAAGCACCGCTTCAATGACACAGAGGCCAGCGAGTGGTCGCCGCGTATCGCGCTCATATTCCTGAAGCCCAAGTGGAACCTGAAGTTCAGCTACTCCAAGTCGTTTGTCGACGCCCCGTACTTTTATCGCGTGGGCAACTTGATGCGGTGCTTACTACAGGGGGAGATGCCTATCTTTGCCACCCCTCTCTCGCCTGAACGGATACACTCATGGCAGTTGTCCTTCGCAGGCAACAACTGGGTGAAGGGGCTCCATTTTGAGGTGAACGGCTTTTATAATCGGGCTAACGACCTCATTACGACAAAATCCATCAACTACATTAATGCCGGAAAGAACCATACTGCCGGTGTGGAGTTCACAGCCAACTACCAGCTGCCGCGATTCTCTGCCAACCTCAATGTCACCTGGACACACACGTTCAAGTCGAATATCGTGTCATATCAGAATATCGAATTAGATGAGAAAGATGAAAACGTTCTCAGTCACGGCATTATCGATGCCAACAACAACACACCTGCCTTAATGTCGAACCTAGTGCTGACCTGGCGGGCCACTCCGCAACTGAAACTTCACGCACACACCCTGTTTGAAAGCAAACAATCTACTTACTATTACGATATCAACAAGTGCTGTTATGTTATGAAATTGTTTTACAAAGGCATGGATATGGAGGAAGACGACCCTGAATTGGAAGAATTGTCGGCCATCATTAAAGAAATGAGTTCCCAGCCTTTCACGAGAAAA
>Ga0310786_10000710_pt1 | contig 53395 bp, 47 predicted proteins | sample AusTroGonzalo_MG_FD_203881 | JGI IMG/M metagenome (GOLD analysis project Ga0310786, IMG submission 203881) | Bovine rumen microbial communities from tropical cattle in Woodstock, Queensland, Australia - Gonzalo_03 (v2) (version 2) | ecosystem: Host-associated > Mammals > Digestive system >...
GAATGCTGCTAATTTTAAAGCGCTAAACAGCTGATAATGCACGTGTTAGAATTAATCCATGAAGATTTATTTCGCGCCTCTTGAAGGTATTACAGGTTACATATTCCGCAACGCTTATAACGAGATCTACGGCAACATCGACAAGTATTTCGCGCCGTTTATCTCGCCGTCTGAGAACTGCCCGCTGACGCCCAGGGAACGTAAGGATATTACTCCCGAGAATAATCGCGGGCTTTACCTGGTACCGCAGATCCTTACATGCAGATCAGACTGCTTTATCGAAGCTTCCAGAGAACTTCAGGCTATGGGTTACAAGGAAGTAAATCTGAACCTCGGCTGTCCTTCGGGAACTGTCTGCGCGAAAGGCAAGGGTGCGGGATTCCTCCCTGAGACTACTGCACTGCAGAAGTTCCTGGAAGATATCTACTCTTACGGTGACTCCGAGAGCATGAAGATATCTATCAAGACAAGACTCGGCTACTACAATCCGGACGAGTTCTACGACCTGGTGGCTATTTTCAATGCGTTTCCTGTCAGCGAACTGATAGTGCATCCCAGGATAAGAGCTGATTTCTATAAGGGTGAGCCGCGCAGGGAGTACTTCGCGTATGCCTTGGAGCACTCGAAGTGTCCTCTGGTGTATAACGGAAACATCTATACCGGTGAAGATTATTCAGAGTTGATAAGTACATTCGATACTGAACTCAATCCGGTTATGTTAGGCAGAGGTCTTATATCAGACCCGTCGCTTGCAGATAAGCTTAAGGGATCAGGATCTGAAACTGACTTCGTAAAGCTCAGAAGATTACACGACACGGTTTATCACGAGTATCAGAAGATAATGTCGCCTGATATTAATGTGCTCTTCAAGATGAGGGAACTGTGGACTTATTGGAGAGTGCTATTTGACGGCAAGGACCGTGATATTAAGCGACTTTTGAAGGCGAAGAAATACGCTGAGTACGAAGAGATCGCATATCGCATCTTAACTGAGCATCAATAATATATCCCGGTATTTACATAGTGATATAATTGAACTGCTTTTGAGGTAACTCTTAAGCAGTTTTTTATTGGAATGAATGAGGGATAGAATATGGCTTTCATGGGATTGTTTTTGGTGTTTATGGCACTTATCCTGACTGTGCTCGGGGTATCTGCTGCTATCGCGTTTATCTGCTTTGCTGTTTCCGGAGTGATAATGCTCATCAAGAGGAAGAATCACAAAGGCGAAGGTAAAGTAAAGAAACCCTGGTACGTAATAACGATGAGAGTTATCGGCGTTCTGGCTACAATTCCGCTTGTGCTTGCCGCTACAATTGTTATTTACGTGCTTATCGTGGATGGTATCGATAAGAGGACAAATCTTGCAAGAGCTGTTATGAATTATGACTATACGCGTGTTGAACATATTCTGCAAGACGGTGCCGACCCTGATGTCAGAGATCCATACGGCAGAACGCTTCTTATGTGTGTAACCGATCATGAGGCATATACGGATCCGGAGACCGGAATGAGATATGAGAACCTGCACGGTCTTGATCTGAGTACAGATGAAGATGACCTTAGAATGATGGAACTTCTCATCACATACGGTGCTGATATAAATGCAGAAGTAACTGACTGTGGATATGAGAATATCCATACTCACGGCAGTATATATGAGAATTCTGACCACTACTGCGGTAATACTGCACTTACCTATGCCGTAAGATATCGAAGTCCCGATATTGTGGAGTTCATGATCGATAATGGAGCCGATGTTAATCATGCTAATAATTGCGGCTTTACACCGATACTTATGTGCGCGGATATGCGAAGTGATGATGATGGCGGTATAGAGATTGCCGAGTTGCTGTTCGAAGCCGGCGCGGATCCTTATGCTGTTACTAATTACAATCAGGATATTCTCTGGCTGATTCACAGACGCGGTAACGGCGGTTATCACACTATCAGTGAACTGACAGAACTGATCGAGATCGCGCCTTTAACATACGGATTCTATGTTGAGGATAAATAACTCATATGACTGCCAAGAAGAAGGCAAAACCTAAAATTTTTCAAACAACCGTCAAGAATGTATAATAAGTACATGTATGTATCTTATTTGGAATATTGAACCGGGGGATTATTCCAGTGAGAAAGGCGGTTTAGATGGAGAAGGATAAGATTTACGTAAACGGTAAAAGGCGCATCCTCGTAGCAGACGATGAGCTGATCAACCGCGAGATGCTCGAGGCCATCCTTAAGGACGACTATGAAGTCATTAAGGCAGAGGACGGAGCCGTAGCTTATGACATCATCAAAGAGAATAAGAATACGCTCTCTTTGATCCTGCTCGACCTTATCATGCCTAACCTTAACGGACTCGATCTGCTTTCCAAGCTCAAGCAGGATCCTGTGTTTAAGAGCATTCCGGTTATAGTTCTTACTTCCAATCAGGAATCTGAAGTCGAGAGCCTTCATAAGGGCGCTGCTGATTTTATTCCTAAGCCATATCCGCAGCCTGATGTTATCAAGGCGCGTGTACGCCGTTCCATAGAGCTCGCGGAGGATCGTCAGATCATCAACGCTACAGCTACGGATCACCTGACTGGACTTTATACGACTGAGTATTTCTACCGCTATGGCGATCAGCTCGATAAGTATCTGCCTGACGTGTGCATGGATGCACTGTGTATCGATATCAATCACTTCCATGTGATCAACGAACGCTTCGGTATGGCGCAGGGAGATAAGATCCTTAAGGCTATCGCTGACTGCCTGGTGGAAGTTTTCCCTTACGATGACAGCATCATCTGCCGTAAATCCGCAGATACATTCCTCGTTTATTGTCCTCATCAGGATGACTATCAGTTGATCGTCGATAAAGCATCGGCGATGGTTAATGATGCAGCCACATCGATTAAGCTTCGCATCGGCGTTTATTCCGAGTGTGATAAGAAGCTTGATATCCAGTCGCGCTTCGACCGTGCGAAGATGGCAGCAGATAAGATCCGCAACAACTACACAGTATCGATCAGTAAGTTTGATGAGAGCTTGATGGAGAGCGAAGTGTTCGCGGAGAATCTCGTCGAACAGTTCCCGAAGGCGATAGCAGAAGGTCAGTTCCAGGTTTACTATCAGCCTAAGTTCAACATCACCGGAGACAAGCCTGTGCTGTCAAGTGCGGAGGCTTTGATCAGATGGGTTCATCCTGAGTCAGGTATGATCTCTCCGGGCGCGTTTATTCCGTTGTTCGAAGAGAACGGTCTCATTACAGAACTTGATACATATGTGTGGAAGAGCGTCGCAGCTCAGATCGCTGAGTGGAAGAAGACGCTTGGATATTCAGTGCCTGTTTCCGTTAACCTCTCACGCGCGGAGATGTACGATCCTAAGCTCGTTGATAAGCTTGATGCTCTGATCAGTGATAACGGCCTTACGACAAACGATATCTATCTTGAGATTACCGAGTCCGCATATGTGAGGGATTCAAGCACGATTACTGATGTTGTCGCTCAGCTTCAGGAGCACGGCTTCTTCATCGAGATGGATGACTTCGGTTCGGGATACTCGTCTCTCAATATGATCTCCGAGCTTCCAATCGATGCGCTGAAGCTCGATATGTATTTCATCAAGAATGCATTCTCGAAGAGCCATAATACCAAGATGATAAGTATCGTTATCGAGATCGCAGATTATCTCGGTGTTCCTCTAATCGCTGAGGGCGTTGAGACAGAAGAACAGTATCTGACCATGAAGGAGTTGGGGTGCGCGGTCATCCAGGGTTACTACTTCTCCAAGCCTATTCCGGCTTCAGAGTTCGAGAAGTTTCTTATAGCAAAAGGAGAGCAGGGATAATGTTGACTATAGATGTACTTAAGGCATCCGGCGCCGACGTCGAAAGCGGTCTGGCACGCTGCATGGGTATGGAGGACTTCTACCTCAATTTGGTTACGAAGGCACTTGAGGATAAGAACTTTGATGTGCTGCAGGATAAGCTTGCGCAGAAAGACTATGATGCTGCTTTCGAGGCGGCACATGCGCTCAAGGGTGTACTCGGTAACTTGTCTCTCGAACCTATGTATTCTACTGTGTGCGAGATTACAGAGCTCCTTAGAGCACGAAGTGATGTCGATTACACTCCGTATCTAACGGATCTGTACGAGAAGAAGTCTGAATTGGACAAAGCGGTTCAAGAGTGATCTCTCTATTTGCATTAGGATGGTTGGCATTGCTTATCGCCATGGCAGGGGATATCGCGGTATCCCTGTTGCTGCCGTTGTTCTATAAAGGATACAGCTGTAAGAAGATGTCGATCAGTGCGCTCGGCAATCCGAACAGTCCCGTGAGAGTTCCGTTCAATATCTGGATGTTTATCGAGGGATTGCTGTTTCTGGTATCGGTTCCGGGTTTCTATCACCGCTATTTTACCGTGTCTGCCGGACTTACTATTACAACTATTATCTGTATTGCAGCGTTCGCTGTCGGTGCGTGTATCTTCACATGCTTCTTCAGCGTTAATGAATCGAAGTCAGAAGTTACGACAGCATCGAAGATCCATGGTGCAGGTTCAGTGATCGGTTTTATGATGTTCCTGTTCGTGCCTTTGTTTGTCGGAATACTGTCGTTCAAGAACGGTGAGAGTACAGTCGGTGTGATCAGCATTGTAAGCTTTGTGATATCGCTTGTATTCTTCGCTTTGTTTGTAATGTCGGATAAGGAAGAGTTTGCTAATACACTTGTAGCTAATGAAGGCCTGTGGCAGAGACTTAATCTGGTCTTCATGTATATGCCGCTTGTGGTCGTAGCATTGGGTGGAATGATTGCCTAAGACACGGCAGGGGATATAATAAACTCATGAACTACAGGGTAATAGATAAAGAGACATACTACCGTAAGGGAGTCTTCGAACACTTCACGAAGGACTGTAAATGCTCGACGTCCATGACGGCGAGAGTTGATGTTACGCGCCTTGTTGAGTATTCGAAGAAGACCGATACGAAGTTCTATATTAACTTTCTCTATATCCTCTCGAAGGTTCTGAATTCCCGCGATGACTATAAGATGGGTTATCTGTGGGAGACAGACGAGCTCATATGCTACGACGTTATCAATCCTACACAGTATGTTTTCCACGAGGACACTGAGACGTGTACTCCCGTGTATTCGACTTACTACGAGGATTATGAGACCTTCTATAAAAATGCACTGAACGATCTTGAGACCAATAAGCTCGATCGTGATTATAAGCTCGATATGCAGACACCCCCGAACTGGTTCGATGCGTCTTACATATCGTGGCTCTCATATGATTCGCTTAATATCGAATTGCCGGACGGATATCTGTTCTTCCCGCCGATCGTTAACTGGGGAAGATACCGTGAAGAGAACGGCAAGTTAATGATGCCCGTCAGTGTGCGTCTTAACCACGCTATCGCTGACGGATATCTTCTGGCTAACGTATACCGTCTGCTTGATGATGAGATCAAGGAGTTTACGCATGCGACTCTCTATACCGACAGGCTCATCCTGAGAAGATGGAAGGATAGCGATGCTGAGAGCCTCTATCAGTATGCGAAGGATCCTGATGTAGGACCTATCGCAGGCTGGCCTCCTCATCAGAATGTCAATGAGAGCAGAAGTATCATCAAGAATGTATTCAGCAGCCCTGAAGCTTATGCCATCTGTCTTAAGGAAGACAACAAGGCTATCGGCGCGATCGAACTGAAACTGTACGGCGGTAACATGAACGACCTCGCGCAGGGACCCGATGAGTGCGAGCTCGGTTACTGGCTCGGTAAGCCCTTCTGGGGCAAGGGTATTATGCCTGAAGCGGGAAGGGAGCTGCTGCGACATGCTTTCGAGGACGTGGGCTTTACCAAAGTGTGGTGCGGCTACTATGCCGGCAACAACAAGTCCAGCCGTGTGCAGGATAAGCTCGGGTTCAAGTATCAGTGGACTACTCGCGATGTCGATGTGCCGTTGATGCACGAGAAACGCACGGGGCACGTTAACCTCATGACGAAGGAAGACTGGGAGAATATGAATTCTGGGAGAAGTTAACGCTTCTCCTTTTTCTTGCCTTTACGGCCCTGCCCCATGCCCTCGGGGATAGGGTTCTGAAGGATCTCGACGTACTTATGATTATGTAGTCTGTTGCTTAACTCAGGGGCGAGCTCGAAACACTCGTCGATCTCAGTGTTGTTCGTATCAGGCTTGAATGTACGGCGGCGCTTCTTGCCGAAGCGGTTACGGTTGTATTCCTTCCAGATGATGATGGCCGCGAGCTCGATCATGATAACAATACCCATGATGTAGAAGTAATGCTCGGTGGTCTTAAGCATCTCCATGTCGTAGATGAACAGTGACTTTACAGGGTAGCCCAATGCGTCGCAGAAGATACCGTACATCATGAAAGCCCAGTATACGAACATGTAAAGCCAGCCGATGAGGGTGAGAATAACTTCGATAACGCGCTTCCACCAGACCTGCTTGGTCTCGTACTCGATGTGCTTGTCGTTGTCCTTGCCGACTACGGGGTTCTCGAGGCTTCCGTCAACGAGCGGCATGTCGCTTGTGCTCTTGCCGGTCATGGCCTGCTCGCGTCTCATGATCCTAATGAGTTCTTCGCTGCTCTCGGCATCGATACCGATCTGGATCTCCTTAGGCTTAACATCATCTATGAGCATCTCCTGCAAAGCTTCCGTATCTACGTCGGAGGCAGGAAGTTCATTTTGCTCATTCTTAGTCTGTGTTATGCCTCTGTCCGGACTCTTCCATGTGGCGAGCTTCTTGTTAGGAAGGATCGCCTTGAAGATGGAAGCAAGCGCGATAAATACGTTGATGTACCAGTACAGTATCGGGTACCAGATAACTGACCATGAGTTATCGAAGATCTTCTCGTCGTATCTCGATTCCAGCCACATCGCGATAAGGAACTGGAACAGACAGATAAACGACAGGAATTGACTCTTCCATATATACTCGGTGATTACGTGGTGGCCGCGGATCTCCATCGTGATGAGGATGATGGTGAGAATGAGCCAGCATACGGACCAGAAGAAGGAGAGTACCTGCTCGAGGTATATCGGTGCCATTCTCCTTCGCTTCCAGCTCTTGAAAATATCCCAGTGGCGGAAGATGACCTCAAGGCCTCCTTCTGACCAGCGCCTTCTCTGGCGCCACAGGCCCTTGATGGTCTCGGGTACGAGCATCCAGCACAGAGCCCGGGGCTCGTAGCGGACGTCCCAGAAGTTCTTCTCGAGCTTCCATGTAACCGCGATGTCCTCTGTCATCATGTCGCGGTCCCAGAAGCCGCACTCCATGAGGGCGCGCTTACGATAGGCAACGCACACGCCCGATACCGTCATGACCTTACCGAGGATGCGCTGCGTACGCTTGATAAGGCTGATGATACTCGCGTACTCGCACAGCTGCAGCTTGCCCAGAAGGGAACCTCTGTTACGTACTCTGGGGTTACCGGTAACTGCGCCTACACGCTCACCGTTATGTCTGTTTACGAAATGCGATACAAGATAGCGCAAAGCATTCTTGTCGAGGTAGGAGTCGGCATCGACGCCTACGAGGATCTCGCCGCGGGCGGCGATAAGGCCCAGGTAAAGGGCGTTGGCTTTGCCGCAGTTCTCCTTAAGGTCTATGACACGGACCTTGTCGTATTTGACCGCGAGGTCCTGCAGAACTTCAGAGGTGTCGTCGGAGCTTCCGTCGTTGATCAGGATGACTTCGTACTCTGGGTAGTTAAGCTCGACCATCTCCTTGACGACAGGGTAGAGGATCTTGCTCTCGTTATGTGCAGGCATAAGAATGGAAACGAAGGGAGTTTTCTCAAGTTGAAGTGCACCCTTACGTTCGTTGGAGAAGTAGAACACCAACGATCCGAGTATCCACATCATTCCCATGACGGCCGGATACCAGTAAACAAAGATTTCCATTGCCCTTAAGGGCAGATTGCCAAACATATCAAAACCTCTCGATTTCTTGATAATTTCTACATTATTACTAATTATAGTGCTAAAATACGTCATATACAGAGCCTAAAGCTCTGCTGTTTACACAAGATTAATAAAAGGGAGAAGAGTATTTATGAGTAAGTTGAAGAAAATCATTGCGGTTCTTCTCGTGTCCGTAGTCTTCTTTGTAGCTGCTCCTGTTAAGCAGGACACTGTATACGCAGATGTTACATATGTAGACCGTGAAGCGAAGAATCAGTATTGGATCAACGGCTTGTATGAGTTCCTCGACAGACTTTATATCACGGGACTCGGAAGAGCAGGTGATTCCGATGGTATGTTTACATGGTTCAACCATATCATCTATGACGGTTATACAGGTGCAGATCTCGTAAGAGGCATTCTCTATTCACCTGAGTTTCTCAATAAGAACGTCAGCAACAGCGAGTTTGTAATGATCGTTTACAGAACTATTTTGGACAGAGATGCTGATGCTGAGGGCCTCGCACACTGGACAGCACAGCTCGATTCAGGCGTATCACGTCAGCAGGTTGTTGAAGGATTCCTGGGATCAGTTGAGTGGGCAAATATGTGCCGCTGGTACGGTATTCCTTCCGGTACTAACGTAGAGCCTTCTATCGCCGTTATGCCTACATACGGAAGCAGAACTTTTGTTAATTACCTGAGCACACAGATCGTAAATCAGGCTGAGACTGATACTAACGTAGAGATCTATGCTGCACAGCTTCTTAACTTCCAGATGTCAGGTACAGAGCTTGCTCATCAGTACCTGTTCAGCCCCAAGGTTAATGCTATGAGTAACTACGACTATCTCACGAGAGTTTACAGAACGATCCTGTCCCGTGAGCCTGACGGAGACTTCAATGCTAATCTCGACAAGCTCAACAACGGTACGATGACACGTGAGGACTTCTTCAATTATGCAGTCGGTACTGATATTTGGGCACAGAATTGCGGCGGATTCGGAGTGCTCAGATAGTCAATTTGTCTATTTTTAAATATAATAAGAGCTGCGGCCTCCACCGCAGCTTTTTTATGTTATTATTATGAAGTTTAAAAATCCATTCATTACGGGAAAGGTGCTCCTATGAATAAGACGGGTTCATTCCTCAAGGACGTTATGAAGAATTTGGGATTTGCCTTATTGGCATTCATTATAGGATTTCCGCACTTGGTTCTGGCGCGTTATTCTATCCCGGGAGCAGATGACTTCTCCTGTGCTAATGCCGTATCGATCTATAGAGAGCATCATAATATGCTTGCTTCCGCTCTGGCATATACGAGAGATGTATACCAGACATGGCAGGGAACATACACAGGCGAACTTATCATGGGCCTCGAGCCTTCCGTAAGAGAATCATACACGGCACTCCGTGTAATTATGGTATTAAGCGTAATCCTCTTTGTCGGTGCGCTCTTATTCCTTGTACATACCATCTGCACTAAGGTGTTCAAGATGTCATCTGAGCAGGGCTGGGTTATCGGCCTTCTGTCAGAGTTCATCGTATTCAATATTTCTTTGACGGGTGAGTTGTTCTCATGGTATACAGGCGCTGCAGTATATACATTCCCGTTGATCGGTATGCTGTTGTGCCTCGCTTTCTCAGTAAGAAGTTTCTTTGACGGCAAGATCGTCTATGCGGTCCTTGCAGGTATCTTCGGTGTGATCGGTGCAGGAGGTTCACTGCAGGTAGTGGGCTTCGGCTGTGCGGCTTACCTCGTAGCGATAGTATGCTACATACTCGGTATCAAGAACATCAAGGCTAACATCAAGAGAGTAATCTTCCTGTGTCTGCCTTTCGTATTCACGGTAGCAGGTGCACTTGTTAACACTGCTGCTCCCGGTAACTTCAAAAGACACGATGCCATGGAAGCCGGCGGTGCTTTCGATGTAGGAACTACTTTCACATCAAGCTGGTATAACATGATCACTCATATCGGAGGTCTTATAACGGCTTATATGCTTCCTGCTGTGCTTGCTGCAGTATTCGTTATTTGCATCTGCTCTGTATCGAAGACGGCCGTTTCCGGTAAGGTTCTGGCGGCAAGTGCTGTCGGTGCTGTGTTTATTGCTGTAGTTACTATTTTCCCGGTTATCCTGGGATATGGCAGCTATGATATCGACGCTTATCTGTCCAGTTCAAGAATCATCTATGTATTTGATCTGGTTATCACTATGAATCTCATAATCCTTGCCTGCGTCGCAGGATTCTATATCAAGGATCTTCTCAAGCGTAATAATGTTGCGGTTAAGGAGCAGGCTTATAAGGTTGTGCTTATGCTGGTTGTTGTAGTTCTTCTGTTCTCCGGTGAGATCTTCAAGAATTATCAGAACGGCATGAATTACAAGATCATGGATGATCTTAAGAGCGAAAGAATGCAGATCGCATCTATGCAGATGGAAGATATATACGATAAGGTTGCAGCCGCAGAAGACGGTACGGACCTTGTTATGCAGGAGCCTGTTCTTCCCGGAACGGTACTCTACATTCCTCTGTATATCGAATATTCCGACTACTTCGCTAATGTCGAGGTAGCAAACTACTATCATGTTAATTCGTTCTCTATCATTTGGGGTTAAACCTGCAGAGAACTAATTGGAGGGTATAAAGAATGAAAGGCAACACAAAGGAATTTCTCAAGAAGAAGGGCATTAACATAAGTGCGAAGACGTACTTCGTTGATGCTATGGGAGGCATGGCTCAGGGATTGTTCGCATCGCTCCTCGTAGGAACGATCCTCACAACTATCTCTAAGTACATCGGCATGATCGACGGAGTGTTCTTCGAGCGCTTCGCTCACTTCCTCTCAAGAGCAGGAGCTATGTCTTCTGCAATATCAGGAGCAGCTATCGGAGTAGGTATCGCAGCAGCTCTTAACGCACCCATGCTCGTAATGGCATGTGCTGCAGCAGTAGGATATTTCGCTAACTCATATCCCGGACAGCCTTATGCGGCTGGACCTCTGGGTGTATTCATCGCAGTTATCATCGCAGTTGAGTTCGGTAAGGCTATCTCCAAGGAGACTAAGGTAGATATCCTTGTAACACCTCTTGTTACACTCGGATTCGGATATCTCACAGCATACCTTACATGTCCCGCGATCGCTGTGGCGATGAACTGGCTCGGTGAGTTCATTAACTTCGCAACAACAATGCACCCGTTCCTTATGGGTATCATCATCTCCGTAGTAGTAGGTATCATTCTTACTCTGCCTATCTCGAGTGCTGCTATCTGCGCTTCCATCGGTATCTCCGGTATCGCAGGCGGTGCGGCACTCGCAGGCTGCTGCGCACAGATGGTAGGCTTTGCTGTGGCATCCTTCCGTGAGAATAAGTGGGGCGGTGTCGTCTCACAGGGCCTCGGAACTTCCATGCTCCAGATGCCTAATATCGTAAAGAAGCCCGTTATCTGGATTCCTGCAACACTTGCAGCTGCTATCACAGGCCCCTTGGCTACTATCGTATTCCAACTTGAGTGCTCCAAGGTATCTGCAGGTATGGGTACATGCGGTATGGTAGGTCCCATCGGATGCTTCTCCGACATGTCCGCTGCAGGCACACTCGATGCCAAGGCTTGGATCGGAATGGCTGTAGTCTGCATCATCGCACCTGCAGTTCTTTCCCTTGTTTTCTCTGAGATCATGAGAAAGCTCGGATGGATTAAAGACGGCGACATGAAACTCTCATAAAATGGTATACTAATAGTGTACTAATCCATCGGGAGGTCTCATTATGTCAGTTAAGCAGATCAACGTATTTATTGAGAACGAACCCGGAAGACTCGCTGAAGTAACAGCAGCTCTTTCCGAGGCTAAGATCGACATAAGAGCAATTTATGTAACAGATTCATCAACATACGGTATGCTCAGAATGATCGTCGATCAGCCCGATGAAGCCAAGATAGTCCTTATGAGCAAGGGCTTCACGGTAAGCATTTCTCACGTTATCGCAGTATCCCTGAAGGATGTTCCGGGAACACTCGATAAGGTCCTGAGACTTCTTTCCGACAACAACATTCAGCTCGAGTACCTGTATGCTTACGTAGGACGTCTGTCAACAGAGGCTGTTGTTGTCTTAAGAGTTGACGACAGAGTAAAGACGATGGAGATATTCGAGAGTAATAAGATTCCCGTCATCGACGATAAGGAGGTTTACGGCATCTGATGTCGAACCCTTACAGTATTTACGGTGTAAGTGACGAAGCAGCTTCTCTCGCCATTAAGGCGGGGGAAGCTGTTCTTCCTGTATTCAATAAAATCGAGCAGACCCGCGAGAAAAACCAGCTCCGCGTTATGGAAGCTTTTCGCAGGCACAAGTTCTCAGAGCCTCACCTGGGGCTTACGACAGGCTACGGTTACGATGACATCGGCAGAGAGAAGATAGAGGATATCTTCGCCGACATTATGGGAGCGCCGAAGTCCTATGTCAGAATCCAGATCAGTTCCGGAACGCAGGCGATCTCGTCGATGCTTTACGGCATCACGCGCCCGGGTGACACGATACTGTCGGCTACCGGCAGACCTTATGACACGCTTGCTTCCACGCTCGGCCTGAGTGAGAAGACTTACGACGGTTCCCTCAAGCAGTACGGCATCGACTACGATGAAGTTGAGCTTAACGCTGACGGCACATTCAAGCGCGAGGAGCTCCTGTCTAAGATAACAGATAAGGTAAAGGTCGTATTTATTCAGAAGTCCAGAGGCTACACGGGCAGACGCTCTCTGCGTAAGGACGATATCAAGGACATATGCGATGCGGTTCACAACAAGCGTTCCGACATCATCGTTGCTGTCGATAACTGTTACGGCGAGTTTACGGAAGATGCCGAGCCCTGTTCCTACGGCGCTGACATCTGTGCCGGTTCCATGATCAAGAACCCAGGCGGTGGTATCGCACCTTCAGGCGGATATATCGCAGGAAGGGAAGACCTGGTAGAGAAAGTGGCCCGCCATATCTCGGCTCCCGGTCTCGGAAGCGAGGTAGGACCGTCCCTCGGATTCAACAGACAGCTCGCTCAGGGTATCTTCATGGCGCCCCATGTAGTAGCTGAGTGCCTTAAGGGTGCTGTATTCGCAGCTGCGGCCTTCGAGCTCGCAGGCATCGCGACGGCTCCTTCCTATAAGGAGGACCGCGGCGATATCGTACAGACGATCATCTTCAACGATCCCGATAAGCTTGTAAACTTCTGCGGCAAGGTCCAAAGCTGCTCCCCGGTAGACTCGTTCGTAACACCGGAGCCCTGGGATATGCCGGGTTATCAGGATCAGGTAGTAATGGCTGCCGGTACTTTTACATCGGGAGCTACGACGGAATTCTCCTGCGACGGCCCCATAAAGCCGCCGTATATAGCTTACATGCAGGGCGGACTCGTCTACGAGCAGGTTAAACTTGCAGTGATGAGGGCTTTGTCATAAACTGACTTACGTATGTCGGATAACGAGAATAAACAATGGTTTGAGCAATCGCAGCAGGACCGCGAGAGAAGAAGGAGCAGAACAGGGGGCAAGAAGCCTGCCAATAAGGCTCCCAAGGCTCCTGCCGATCCTTCGCGCCGTAAGAATCAGCCCGAGCGCAGCACTAAGCCTTCGGGAAAGCGTCCGCCCAAGCCGTCACAGCCCTCGAAAAGCAATCCTGCGGCAGGCCCCGCGGTTCCTCCCAAGGACGCGCCTTCCGGCAATAAGCAGGGAAAATCTGTTAACCAGGGTAAGCATGGCAAGCCCGGCAGTAAGCCGGCACCTAAGAATCAGAGTAAGAAGCCCGCAGGTAAGCCTGAGGGTAAGAAAACTGATAATAAGGTAAATAAGAAGCCTAATCCCAAGAATGAACCTGCACCGATTCCTCAGGCAGCTATCCCTCTTAAGGGCGAGCCGGAGCCTAAGGAGGCCAAGGCATCCAAGGGTTCTAATAAGCCTACGCCGAATGAGATGAGGAAGAAGTCCTCGAGACGTAAGGCACTCATGAGTTCCGTTGTCGCTGTTACATTGGTGCTCGCAGGTGTACTGCTCCTTCTGTTCGTAGTGCATCACCTCTTCGATTATTTCGCAGTTAAGCCTAATCTCGAATTCGTTACCAACGGTTCAATCGAGCATACCATTGGTGCTAGAGCCATCATCGTCAGAGATGAGAGTGTTATCGTCTCAGACCATGGCGGTGACTTCGTAACACAGGCAGCCGAGGGTTCACGTGTCGCAGCAGGCCAGTCCATCGCGATGGTCGTTCCTGCGGATATGCAGACGGTAGTTGATAATCTTCGTAACACTCAGTCTCAGATCTCTGATGTTCAGCAGGAGTTGATCGCCAACGGTTCTGCAGACGGTGCGGATGTTATCTACAGCGACATCAACCAGTCTCTTACACCTATTATTAATATGTTGAGAATAGACTCGATGAACGGAAACCTCTCGGAGCTGTCATCTTATGCTTCGTCTATCTCGGTACTTCTTAATCAGAGAGAGCTCGAGCTGTCGGATATCGATCTTGATGATGAGAGACTTCGTGTATTGAGAGCCGATGAGAGAGGTTATGAGTCACAGCTCCAGAACAGAGCTTCAGTCATCAACGCTTCCGAGCCCGGTATCGTATCGTTCAAGCTCGACGGCCTTGAGACTGTTATCAACTTCGAAGTATTGCTTAATGCAGATCCCGGAACTATCAGGGATTATATCGACAATGCCGTAGGTGTTATCACATCTGACCTCGTAGTAGAGGCGGGCGATAATGTAGCGAGAATCGCGAGCAACCAGGAGCAGTATATCGCTTGCTTCCTGAATGAATCCGATGCTCCTTCATCGGCCTTCGAGATCGGCTCACAGCATACGGTCATCGTAGGTTCCGAAGGTCTTAGTATCGGTAAGTGTATCGTTCAGAGGATCCAGCCTACATCTAACGGCAATTATCTCGTTGTATTTTCTACGACCAGATATGTTGAGGATCTTCTCGACGTAAGATCTGCGGATATTGAGGTCGTTATCACTGAGACAAGAGGACTCCGCGTTCCTATATCGAGTCTCGTTGACCCTGATTACAGCAGGGGAGTAGCTACTATGTATATCAACGATCAGGGCTTCTGCTCACAGATCGGCGTGCTCATCGTCGACTATGACCGTGAGTTTGCTATCGTTAAGCCTATGGGCGATGGTTCCGTTCCTGACCTTCAGACTGTTTATATTACCAACCCGAGCTCAGTAAGTCCGGGAGACCAGGTAGGTTAACCAATGGACTACTCAGAAGAGCTTCTTAATAAGTTAAGTAATAATATAGCTTCAGTACGTAAGAATATAGATGACGCATGCCGTGAGGCGGGCAGAGACCCTAAGGAAGTTACGCTTATCGGCGTGTCTAAGGTTTTCCCTGTGGAGTATGCAGAGGCTGCGTTCATGTCAGGTCTTAAGGATCTGGCGGAGAACCGTGTGCAGGAACTCGTGCCCAAGACAGAGCGCTTCGATGAACTCGGCCTTAAGCCTAACTGGCACCTTATCGGCACGCTCCAGCGTAATAAGGTTAAGTACATTATAGGTAAGACATACCTTATACATTCCGTTAACACACTTGAGCTTGCTGAGGAGATCTCGCGAAGATCCGCGGCAGCAGGCATTGTTACTGACATTCTTCTGCAGGGCAACATCTCAGGTGAGGAGAGCAAGCACGGCTTTGCTCCTGAAGAACTCGAGGGTGCCGTGCAGGCTGTGTCTGCGCTTGAAGGCGTACGCATGAGAGGCCTGATGACAATGGCTCCCATCGAGACTGCACCGGGGCAGGCGCGACCTGTTTTCGAGAAGACAAGGGAGCTTTACGAGGCTCTTAAGGCGCAGGTAAAGGATGCTTCGTGCTGGGATACGCTTTCTATGGGTATGAGCGGTGATTACAGGGAAGCGATAGCAGAAGGAAGCACCTGTGTGCGCATCGGAACCGCTATTTTCGGGGACAGAAACGCAATAAAAGCCTGATTTCCGTGTCTTATGTAACATAGACCGTATTCAATGTTACAGAAAAATTTCTTTGTTTTTCCGTTGATTTACAAGTACTCAAAATATCTTGTACAAGTGATTTTCAATTTGTATTATCAAGCCATACTTTTTATCGACCACGCGGGTTTTGTGGTTTACATACAAATAATTTAGGAGGAACGAAAAGTATGGGCAAGTTTTCTGATTTCATGAAGAAGCTTTATGATTATGAGGAAGTAGATGAAGTAAACGAGTACAGTGCGTACGACATGGAAGAGTATGATGACGCTGAGGAATCCGGTTACGACGCATCTTATGATTCATTCCAGGAAGAGGTACCTTATATGCAGCCTGAGACACAGTCATACATCCAGCAGCCTGTCGCTACAACAACACCCGTTAGATCCGCATCTACAGCTACAGTTGTAATGCTCTCACCCTATGACATCAGAACTTCTCAGATCGTTTGTGATCATATTCGTGAAGGTCATATCGTTATTTGCAACCTTACACCTAACGCTAACAACCAGAGAGTTGTAGACTACATCTCCGGTGCAGTTTATTCCCTCGACGGTAAGATCGAGCCTACACCTGTTAAGACAACATTCGTCTGCACACCTAGAGCAGTTGAGCTTATCGTTGACAGCCAGGCAGCTGAGGAAGGCGCTTCCAAGGTTTCCGCTCTCTGATAACGAAGAGAATCCTGTAAGTAGATTGATTATTAAAGCCGGGCACAGTCCCGGCTTTTTTATGGTATTATATTCTTATCAGCCGTTAATCGGCTTTATGTTGGGGTTTAAATGAAAGAATCAGATCGCGAGTATGTATTTGCCGGTATCACGCGTTTGTGCCAGTCTCTGATCTCAGAGTGCGAGGTTCTGTGTGAGTTTATCGATGAAGATGGCGTTGTTGATTCTATCGTCAGACATATAGCATCTCTTGAAGATGAGGCTGACAACATTAAGCACGAGATTCAGTATTACTATCAAGATAAGAGACTTTATAAGGATCAGGACTGCATGATGCTTCTTGATATCGTTTCTGCTATCGAGGATTGTACTGACCTGATCTACGATATCGCAAAGACTTTTATGATTCTTAATATCAACGGTGTTAAAGATAGTATCGTATCAAGCTTCATGAGTGCCGGTACCGGTGCCGTAAGAATGGCTGAACTCATGAACCGTATACGTAAGCTTAGCAAGGCTGATACGCCTGTTAGAGATATTATTGAACTCGACCACTTCAGCGTCGAGTATAAGAAGATATATGAGCTCAATATGAAGAAGCTTTATGTTGACGGCACGGATCCTCTCGAGGTAATGAGATGGACTGCTGTTTACGATGCTTTTAAGAAGCTTTTCGAGGGGTATGAGAACGTGGCCGAGGCCTGCGGTAAGTACTGCCTCGTATCCGAGTGATCTAAGTGAGAAAGTACGAAGTAACTCCCGATGACCTGAAGCTTATCGACGAGGCTTATGCCGCGCTTAAGAAGGCTCAGGTGCCCGGTAACTTCTTCCATACCGTAGGATGCTGCCTGAAGGCTAAGGACGGCACCTTATACCACGGAGTTAACTGCGACTGCATTCACGGCTCATGTGCTGAGTTTATTGCCGTAGGTAATGCGAAGGTTAACGGCTGCCACGAGTTCGATACTATCGTGTCGGTTCACCCGGACGGCCCGTGCGGGCTGTTCTCGCCCTGCGGTAACTGCCGTCAGATGCTTATGGAGTATTCGCCAGACATAAAGGTAATCCTTGCTGACGAGAATAACGAGATAATCAAGACAGATATCGCCGAGTTGCTTCCGCTTGCATGGAAGCGTCTGCCTACCGGCGATCTGATGCACTGATTCCATAGACAATTAATATGCCAGATGTACCTTAAGCAACGCCTTAGGAGTGTTGTGTTGCTTAAGCGACAAACGACTGTTTTATCGCTCATTGGTTTGGGTGTTTGAGAATGGTTTCATAAGGATGCAAACAGAAACTTACTCAAACAAAACAAACTAGGAGGTAACGAGAAATGGTTTCTAAGAACGGTTTAGGCAAGAAGGTTATGGGAGCAGCTCTTTCTACAGCTTTGTTGATGTCTGCTGTTCCTGCAGCAACAGCATTCGCAAGTGAGAATGAAGACAAGAGCGAGGGTAAGGTCGTAACGATCATTCTCAACCCTGCTAACGAAGAGCTCGAGGCATTGCTTGATGAGACAGAGGCAAACTTCGCAATGTACTCCCAGTATCTGCCCGCTTCTCTCAGAGAGAAGCTTGCTGATAAGCTTGAGAGAGGCAGATTCAACTATGAGTGGCGCACAGCGATCCCTAACAGAGATTACTACATCACACAGTGGTGTAATGAGATCAACGAAGAGCTTAACTACTATAAGCCCGCTGAAGAGGTTGGCGATCCCATATTCCAGGTTCCGGACGGTCCTGTTCAGAATCCCGATCAGAATCCTTCTGATGATACACCCACAGGTGAGCAGCCCAACGTTCCCGTAGTTAACGATGAGCCCACACAGACTCCTGATGAGAACCCTGCTGAGGACCCTGCACAGGATCCTGCAAATGACAACGATGAGGATGACGATGAGGATGAGTACAGAGTATGCGTACCCTTGTACTTCGAAGAACCTGAGACAGATAACACACCTGTTCAGGGCGGTTCTTCTAACGTAGATGCATCTTCTGTTATCACAGTTTCTGCACCCGTAAACGTAGCACCTTCGATCTACAGAGATCTTATGGCAGAGCAGTTCGTAGACAGACTCTATATTGAAGGTCTTGCACGTATCGCTGATGAGGCTGGCAGAACAAACTGGCTCGACGGTATCATCACAGGCGAGAAGAGCTATGCAGATGTAGCTACAAGCATTATCGGCAGCTCCGAGTTCTCCACACGTGACCTTAGCGACGAAGAGTTCGTAACAGTTCTTTACAAGGCTATGTTCGGAAGAACAGCTTCCGCTGATGAGCAGGCAGCTTGGGTAGAGGCACTTGCATCCGGTACATCCAGAAGTGAAGTTGTAAACGCTTTCGTTAACTCCTCTGAGTTCATGACAGATTACATGTTCTGATTACAGGTAATCACCAGATGTTCCTCTGATACATCGTTATAAACTTTGCAATCAGAGTTGCTTACGTCATATACGTGAACAATATCGAAAAGATCATTTCCGTTACAGAACCGTTCAGTTTCCTCCGGTAAGCCTTCGAGCTTCTCCGGGTGGAAATGGACGGTTTTACTGTCGTTGAAGACAGCGGTATAGAGGATCTGCGCTTCTACGAGGTCCTGGAAAATATGGCTTCCGTACGACAGCTCGGGGTTGTATCCGGCTCTTGCTTCCTCTGTCTCGCATATGATCTCGAAAGCACTGATATCGGCAAAAGCCGTCGGCACTCCGAGTTCCGGTGAAGTTGTACCGACGCGGCCGGGAACTATGAGCATCATGTGCTTGCCCAACTCTCTGTAATGCCAGTTGATATTGCCGATGACTCGTGCGACCAGAGGCTTGTCCTTATAAGGCATGTTGTAGTATTTAACAGGATCTACGAATACGATGATGTCGAGGTCTGTTGCCTTACACATTCCCATTGAAGAACCTTTACTCTCGAGGAATATATTCTCTTCCTTGATGTCGGTGGGGATGACAGTTCCGCCCGAAGTCTTCTGTATCTGAAGCGGTCTGCACTGCAGAAGGTCGATCGAGTATTCGTTGTTCTCTGAGATGTTGATTGTAAATTCAGTATCTACAGGATAATCGTATTCATCCTGAATGCATCTGAGCATACGACGCATCTGGTCCATAAGCTGCTGGTTATCCACGAGACCTTTACATGATATGAACTTGATCTGTCTCGGTCTGCCCATCTCACGCAGACGGCTCTCTGCCTCGTAATCGTGCTCGAGAAGGATGTTCTCCAAGTACTTAGGTATGTCGGGCTCCAGCTTCTCGTATGGCAGCTTCTCGAGCTCGTGTGAGGTCATGCTGATGACTTCTGCTTTACCCTGAGAGAAACGGTGCTTGTCGGCAGATGAAGAGTAGGAGGTTTTCGACGGGTTGTCGAGGTTAACGATACGCGGGTAGGATCCTTCTGTTCTGTCGACGGCGGAGGTACCGAGACCCATAACGAGGCGGAGCATGCCCACGGTCGGGTCGGTGTCTTTCATGATGCGGTACGGGCTGTAGGAGTAGCCGACACCTGCGGCGCACGGCATGTAAGAAGAGCCGTAATAGGAGCCCGATACACGTTGGATGAGGAGAGCCATCTGCTCATCTCTCTTATCGAGTCCGCGGCGCTTACGGTAATCGAGTGCGGACAGGCTCATGGAGCTAGCATAGACCGTCTTGATGGCGTTCTCGAACTCTTCGAGCCTCTCTTCAGGAGTTCCTCTGTTAGCGCAGAAGACGGACTCGTATTTTCCTGCGAAAGCGTTGCCGAAGCCGTCCTCGAGGATACTGCTGGACCTGATGATATAAGGGTCCTGACCGTAGTATTCGATGATCCTTATGAACTGCTTCTTCATGCTGTTCGAGAATGTGCCGGTCATAAGTTTATCGGCGAATTCCTGCGCGAGAGTGAAGTAGCCTTCGTCGGTCCTCTGTTTGATGCGAAGATCCCACAGACTGTTATCTACGATGTAAGTGTAGTAAACGTCAGAACCTACATAGAATGAATCGTGTGGCTCAAGGTATTCGTCGATGTCAGGCTCCTTATTTCTGATGATGGCGCGTGCGAGGAGCATACCGCAGGACTTGCCGCCGATCATGCCGGTGCCTATCATGTGATCTCTTACTGCGAAGTAATCTTCGGGAGTGAAGTTCTTCTTAACCATCTCACGCATCTTCTCGTCGCGTGTCATCATGATGTTGCACATTCTGTTGCAGTCTTCAGTGATGTCAGCCTGACTCTCGTGGAGTATCTTCGTGCGGTTGAAAAATCTGTCCCAGCTGTCTGCATACTGTTCGTCGGCCGAACGCTGCGCCTGACCGAGTGACTGGTAGAAGCGGCTGGATTTAACACCGTCTAATATGGGCTTGAAATCGCCTGTTTCCGGCTCGTAAGTGTGAGGGAGGAACATCGTGTCGGAGTTTCTGTTCCAGACCTTCTCGGGGCGAACGTAGATGTTTCGCTTATCCTCGTATACGTCGATGAATAACTGTGTGGTGTTGAGGATCTTATTGATTGCCTGAACCGAGTGCTTGCCGCGTATGATAGGGAAGAAGGCTACAGTATCCAGTATGAACAGGAACGGGCAGGTAACGCGGAAGAAGTTTCCCATCATAAGGTCAGTCGCCCATGCAGTCTGAAGTTCGGAGAGACAGTCGAATACATAGAATGCATCGAAGCCTTCCTTCTCGATGACGTTGTGAATATCGATCGTGAATGTCTCGAATCTGTGAGACAGTTCGATGTTTACCGTCTTAACTTCCGGGCGGTCTTCGATTAATGGTTCGTGGCTTGCAAAGCGGAAGTAGATTATGTTTCTGTTGTCCTTGATGGCCTGTTCGACATACGGTTCCATGAATAATCTGAATTGCGACAGGTCGGATACTCGCCAGACGACATTGTCGCCGAGTCTTATGTTATCGAATGCCTTATCCATCTGCGGGATTCCGCTTTCAATTCTGTCAAAAGCTGCCATATTAACCCCCTTGGCAATAAAAAAGGGCGCTTCATCACAACCGGATGAAACGCCTTTGTTTCTTATTTATATGTATGAGGTTAATACACGGCAGGGTGTATGTCAATCAGCCTGAGACAATCTTATAGTAACCCAATCAATCGCACACATAAAAAGCACCCATGTGGGTGCTTTCATGTGTACGATGGTGGAGATGAGGGGAGTTGAACCCCTGTCCGAAACCGTATCCTCTGAGACGTCTCCGGGTGCAGACAGTGTTTAAGGATTTCCCTTTGATCAGAACCCGCTGTCAGGTATGACCGCCGGTAGCTTCATAGATACAACAGAGGCTCAAAGCTTTGCCTATGAGGTTGTCCCGTTTAACCTCTCCCGGGTAAGGTCTGCCGGTTAACGTCTTTCTAAGGCGGCAGAAGTCCGAAGAAGACGGTAGCTAGATTAAGCAGCTACGAGCTGTGTGTCGTTTGCAATTACTTGCGTTTCCCGTTTTTTAAGGAGGCCAACGAGAATCCTCCACCCGCTTTCTCAGTATCAACGACCCCGTCGAAACCGGTACACCCCCATGTAAATAGGGAAATTCAATATATCACATGCCGTTATTGTCGTCAAAAGACTCGTCGTAGTCGTCGAAATTTAAGTCCTTGGAAACATCGTAAGGCTTGAACGGATCGTTCTGTACAGCCTGATTCCAACGCTCCTTCTGGGCCTCATCTTCCTGCTGCTGAGCCATAGCCGCATCCATCTCGGTAGCGATCTCATGAGCCTCGTAAGGGTTGATGATGGACTCTGTACCGCAGTAGATACACTTGATCTTGAATGATCCGGACAGCTGGGCATTACGTCCGCAGTTAGGGCAGGTCATACCCTTAAGAGCCTTAGTGCCCTGAGCTTCGATCTCAAGTGCCTCAGCCAAAGCCTCATCGAGCATCTCATTCGTATATCCGTTCTTCTGGAGCATGATCCAGAATGCGTGCTGCAATGTCTCTATCTTAGAAAACCTGACGGCTTCCTTATCGAAGTCTAGTGCCTTTACGCTCGAATAGATGTTCTCGTAGAAATCAGAATTCTCCATTAATCCTTACCCCCAAATTATTATTCAAGAAACTCTGCGCAGAAGACGGAAATTGCTTCGGCTACAGGTGCGATATTCTCTTCGTTAACCAGAATTGCCTCATCGTCGCTGTTGGACAGGAAGCCGAGACTTATCTGGAATGCCCTAATAGTATTAGCATAATTCAATCCCGTGTACAAACCGGTTGCTCTTACATCATTTACCTGAAGGCCCTCTGCATCAGCAACGAGTGCAGCGAGATCCTCAGCATATTCAGGTGAAGTATCTGTGTAGCTTCCGTTGTCAGGAATATAAACGCGTACGCCGGAAGCGGCGGAGTCGCCTGCAGCATCAGCGTGGATTCTAAGGAAGATATTCGCGTTATTTGAAACAGCGATCTGCGCTCTTTCCTGGTTAGAGATGTTAACGTCATTCGTGTCTCTGGTGAGGATGACGTTCGCGCCGCACTGCTCGAGGTAGTCTGCGATGATGAGCGAGTAGTCGAGAGTGAGCTCGTACTCGGGTGTTCCCGTAACTACGCCTGTAGTACCTGCTGTGCAGCGGGGCTTGGTAGCGGACAGCCATGAGGCGTACAGTTCCTGCTCGCTGTCAGTTGTCTCCTGGTGACCGGGGTCGATTACGATCGTAAGTCCTGTGAGGTCCGGTGCATCTGCAGCAAGGGGAACTCTCGTGGGCTCCGGTGTGGGAGTAACGGTAGGTGTTGCTGTGGGAGCGGCAGATGTCTCTGCGACACTCGGCTCTGTGGCGACAGTAGTCTCAGTAGCAGCAGGATTCTTCGCGAAAAGCTTATCTCTGAAAGTGTATCCTACGATACCGATGGCACCCAGGAGCACTACGAGGATGAAAGCTGTGATCGCGTTCTTCACACCCTTCTTGAGCTTGCGCTTGGGGGCAGGGCGGGAAGGGTTATCAATCTCGAGGACATCTTCGTCCTCTTCATAGGGAATCTCATCAAGAGGTGTATAGGAAACTTCACGGATGGGTTCAGGATTGGACTGGACGAACGGGTTGTTCGCTTTGGCTTCATAAGTTCTGACGATCTTCTCGATCATATCCCATTTCTGGTCTTCAGTCGCAGTCATGAGATGAGCCTGAAGCGTGGCGCGCTGATCGGGCGTCATGTTCCTGAATATCTGTTCGAATTTCTTCTTCGTCTGTTCAGTAATCATTTGCTGTTCAAACCATCCGTATTGTTTTTCTTAATATGTGGTAAACTAGTCACAGCAAAATTATACATATAAAAAATAAAAATCGGAGAAAAAATGGAAGATAGTCTTTATATTGTAATGCCTGCGTATAATGAAGAGGCTAACATTGAAGAAGTTGTCAAAGAGTGGCACGAAGTTGTAACAAACGTAGGACCTTCTTCAAGACTTGTAGTCGTTAACGACGGCAGTAAAGACCATACATACGAGAAACTTCTCGAACTTAAGTCTTCCTATCCCCAGCTCGAGCCTCTGACTAAGGCTAATTCAGGACACGGTGCCACACTGCTTTATGCATATAACTATGCGGTAGAGCAGAAGGCTGACTATATATTCCAGACTGATTCCGACGGACAGACACTTCCGTCAGAATTCGGACCCTTCTGGGAAGACCGTAAGTTGTACGATGCTCTCATCGGTCACAGAAACCACAGAGAGGACGGCTTCTCCAGAGTTTTTGTTACTAAGGTGCTTAAGCTTGTCATTAAGCTTACTTTCGACGTGACTGTCACAGATGCCAACACGCCTTACAGACTTATGCCGAGGAAGACGCTCGAGAAGTATCTTCCCAAGATCCCTAAGGATTTCTTCCTGTCTAACGTTCTTCTGTCAGTGCTCCTCGTGAAGAACAAGGATAACGTTAAGTTCATCCCCATTACTTTCAGACCGAGACAGGGCGGCAAGAATTCCATCAACATGAAGCGTATCTTCAAGATCGGCTGGCAGGCGCTGAAGGATTTCAGACAGCTGCGTAAGACTATCTGATCTGAGGAATTCCAACATGAATAAGACTTACAACATCGTTCTCGAATCGATTTGTGCTGCATTGATTACAGTTTGTTCCTGGATATCTCTTAACCTTGCGGATATCCCATTCACTCTGCAGACATTCGGTATCCTGCTCGTCCTTTACACGATCGGAGGGAAGAGGGGAACTATCTCCATCGCCATTTACATTCTACTCGGATTGGTCGGAGTGCCGGTATTCGCTGGCTTTAAGTCAGGCCCCGCAGCTTTGCTCGGTCCCACCGGCGGATTCATCATCGGTTTCCTCGTATGCGGTCTTGTCTATTGGCTTATCGATGCGCTCTGGCTTGGTAAGTTGAAGAAGAAGGATTCATCGAGATTTGTATTCTGCCTCATCGAGGGTATCGTGTTCGAACTGATCTTGTATGTATTCGGCGTTGCATGGTTCATGACAGTATATACGCGTAACACCGGTGCTATCGGACTTATGACAGTTCTTAGCATGTGCGTGTTCCCGTTCCTGATCCCCGATGCGATCAAGCTTGTCATCGCGTGTACGACATCACTTAGAACTGTTCGCATTGTCAAGCAAAAGTAAAATACGAAGTCTCTATAAATACTATAATGTGAGTATGGGATTCAATCGTAACATCTACAATACTCGATATGAGATTGAGCAGAAGAGTCTGCCCGAGCGTTTCTATGAGACGCCCAAGGATGTTATCGCGAGCATTCTCGAACCCGGTAACAACACGTTCTATAAGTTGTTCAAGATCCTTATCGAACGTACGGGTGAGGAATTCCCATATCAGGAATCTGAATTCTCGACTAAGTGTTTTAAGTTTAACGACGGCACATTCGGCTGCTTTGTTACTTTGCCGAAGCCCGAGTCCGTTATGCTCTGCGCACATATTGTATATGTGTTCTCGCCTGACCTTAAGACACTGATGTTCTTCACAATCGAATCTGATGAGTTCATAGGTCACACCAATTACCGCCTCTGTTCCATCAACAAAGAGGGCAAGCATACAGTTCACGGCGGTTGTCCGATGTCTGCATCGGGTATCATCGGCAAGGTAACCGAGATCTATAATTCCACTCATTAATGCTAAGACAGATAATCCTTGACGGTAAGACCATCGAATATGAGCTGACGCGTAAACGTGTCAGAAATATCAATCTGCGCATTAATCCCGACGGCTCCGTTAAGGTCTCGTGTCCAGCACGCACTTCGATAGCCGAGGTCGAACACTTTCTTCGAATGGAGACGGCGTTCATCTTAAGAAGCCTCGCGAAAGTAAGCTCTCGCATAGACAACGCCGCTCGCCCGAGCACTTACGAGGATGGGGAGCAGGTGAAGGTCTTCGGCGAGATGTGCACTCTTCATGTCAGTCCCGGCTTTCCTTTCAAGGGAGTGCGTTACAGCTACCCCGATATCTATGTCAACTCGGATTCGCCCGAGAAGACACAGCGCCTCTACGAGAAGTGGAAGAAGCAGAAGCTTCGCGACAAGATCATCGAAATGCTTGAGTACTACGTGCCTAAGTTCGAGCTTAAGGGTGTGAGCGCACCGGAGCAGCTTTCTTTTCGCACGATGTCATCGCGCTGGGGTGTGTGCTCGCCTTCGACGGGAAAACTTACTTTCAACTATAATCTTTTCGAGGCGCCGGAGGAGCTTATCGCGTACATTGTCGTGCACGAGCTGGCACACTTCCTGGAGCCGAATCACTCGGAGCGTTTCTGGGCTCATGTCGAGGACGTGATGCCGGACTACAAGGCGCGCCGTAAGCTTCTCAGGGAGTATTGATATGAGATATAAACTTGTGATCTTCGACCTGGACGGAACAGTCCTTAACACGATAGGCGGACTAACGCATGCGGTGAATGCCGTGCTCGAGCGTAACGGACTTCCTGTTAAGACCAAGGATGAAGTGCAGGCGATGGTAGGAAACGGGACGCGTAAGCTTATCGAGCGTGCTTTGGGTGAGAACGCGGATCCTGACCTGATCTCGACAGTATACTCTGACTACCAGAAATACTATGCCGAGAACTGTTCCTATGACACTTACCCGTATGACGGGATAGAGCAGATGCTGAGGCGGCTTAACGAGGCAGGGGTTAGGTGTGCGGTTGTAACCAATAAGCCTGATCTTCCTGCCCGTAAGCTGATTGAAGAACACTTCGGCCCATTGATAGCCGTGACGCACGGTAATGTGCCGGATGTTCCTGTTAAGCCGGATCCGTCGTTAGTTCTGATGACGATGAGAGAATTAGAAGTCTCTTCTGAAGAGACAATCTATATCGGTGACTCCGATGTCGATATTAAGACTGCGGCCGCAGCCGGTACAGAATGTATAAGTGTAGACTGGGGCTTCAGAACCAGGGAATTCCTTATAGAAAACGGGGCTAAGATCATATTGTCTAGTCCTTCTGAAGTGGCCGATTTTTTCGTCATATAAATGTAAACAAACCTTAAACAAAGATTTTTGATAATATTCTGTTCACATTTGTTTGCTACCATCCTCGTATAAGGTCAAGTCGCATAAGAGCTTGACAAGCTCATCTAAACTAAACAAGGAGGATAGCTTATATGAAATTTACAACAAAAACAGGAAGGAAGGTCATCGGCGCTTTAGTGGCGGTTGCTGTAATGGTCAGCATGATACCTGCTATGGTTTTTGCCGCAGATCCAGGTGTTGTTTCTATTGATGCGACCCCCACGCGAACGATAAGTGGTGGAGGTTCCGATACAAGGAATGGTATTACACTTTCAGTACCCAGTGGTCGAGAGGTCCACATCGGGCGTAATAGTAAGTATTTTACTGCTTCCAGTACCAGCGGTCGTACAGCGTCATATACTTTTGCTATTGCTTCAACCAGCACTTATGCAGGTGGAAAGATAACTGGTGTTACGATTGGTGGAGCGAGTACTTCAGGTTGTTCTTATGTATTAGCTTACAATCAGAATGGAACTGCAACTCTTACGTTGACATCGACCTATGGTGGTGATCATCGACTTAACTTTACATCAATAACAGTTAATGTGCAGGTTCCTCCTACGTCAGCTACACTGAGCAATATGGACCTTGTTAAAGGTGATGCTGCTACTGAGATGACCGTCACTCTGGCTCCTACGAATACTACCTATACAGCCGCTGATCTTACATATACATCCAGCGTAGAGAGTGTAGCAACGGTTGCAGTCAGCGAAGGTAAGGTTATGGTAACACCTGTAGGTGGTGGTTCGACAACGATCACTGCGTCTTTAGGTTCTACGACTCTTGGTACGGCTACTGTTAATGTAGCGTCTCCTGCTACTTCCGCTTCTATTGGCAATCTGAACCTTCGTTTAAGTGATTCTGCTACTGCTTTGACCGTAACACTGGGTCCTTCGGATACTACTGATACAGTTGCTGATCTTACATGGACATCCAGCGAAGTGGGTGTAGCAACGGTTGAAGTAAGCGGTACTTCGGTTATGGTAACACCTGTAGGTGTTGGTTCGACAACGATCACTGCGTCTTCAGGTACTACGGCTCTTGGTACGGCTACTGTTTCTGTATACAGTGATGATCAGCTTGTAGTTAACATTTCACCTTCGACTTTGTCATTGGCACCTGACGGCGATACAGCTACATTGTCTTATACAGTTTCCGGTGCTACTGATCATGATTGGGTGTTTGAAGAGTACGACTCGTATGATGAATCCATTGCTACTGTTGATGACAGCGGACTCGTTACTTCCGTTGGTATCGGTGAAACAGAGATTGAAGTATGGATCTACGATATAACTGACGATACATTAGTTTCTAGTGTTTGCGCTGTAAGCGTATCTGAGAACCCCGCACCTGATCCTGATCCCGATCCTGATTCTGGATCTGAGGTTCCCTACTATACAGAAGAGCAGCTCAGAGCAATGTCTGTTCAGAACTTTGTAGAAGGCATGTATTTAACTGTTTTCAACAGACAGTTTGATGCACAGGGAAGAGATTCTTGGGTGAGCCTCATTCTCGAGCAGGGCGGTACAGCTACTGCAGTATCCATCGGATTCCTCGAGAGCCCTGAGTTCAATTCGCTGAATCTTGATAATGAGCAGTTCGTAGCAACCTGCTACAGAGTATTCTGCAACAGAGCAGCTACAGAAGCTGAGACAGCTCAGTGGGTAGCACAGCTTGAAGCCGGCGCTACAAGAGATTCTGTCATCAGACAGTTCGCACTGTCACCTGAGTGGGCTAGCATCTGCGCATTCTTCAAGGTTAACGTATAAACCTTAAACTACAATTTACCGATAGGTAATAAGAAGGCCCCGGAGTGATCCGGGGCCTTTAAGTATTTCTGATTCAGTTTGCGTATCAGAGCATCTTAGCTCTTAACTCTTCGCCGGAGAGAGGTGAGAGAAGAGCGGGTGCGATGTCGAAGACTGTCTTGCAGCCGTAGTCGCCCTTTTCGAAGAGACGGAAAGCAGCTCGTGCATAAGCGAGGATGACGGAAGCTGTGAACTCAGGGTTGGAGTCGAGCTTGAGGCTGTACTCGATGATGTGCTTGTGCTCGCCGTCGATGCCTGTTGTGCCGGATCTGAATACGAAGCCGCCGTGGTTGAGCTTGTTGTGGTTCGCGTTGAACTCTTCCTCGGAGATGAAGTGTACGGTTGTGTCGTAGTCAGCGAAGTAGTTAGGCATCTCTTTGATCGTCTTCTCGATGAGAGCCTGATCTGCGCCTTCCTCAGCAACAACGAAACACTCTCTGGTGTGCTTCTGTCTTGTTGTGAGCTCAGGGTTGGAACCGGATCTTACAGAGTCGAGTGCAGCAGGAACGGGGATAGTGTACTGCTTGCCGTTCTTAACACCGGGGATTCTTCTGATAGCGTCGGAGTGACCCTGGGATACGCCCTTGCCCCAGAATGTGTAGTCGTTACCCTCGGGGAGGATGCAGTTGGAATAGAGTCTCTGAAGGGAGAACATTCCGGGATCCCAGCCTGCAGAGATGATAGAAACCTTGTTGGCGCTCTTGGAAGCCTCATCGACTGCCTTGAAGTGCTCAGGGATCTTAGCGTGTGTATCGAAGCTGTCGATAACGTTGTAGAGTGCTGCGTACTCGGGAGTAGTAACGGGAAGATCAGTAGCGGAACCGCCGCAGTTGATCATGATATCGAAGTCAGCTGTCTTATCCTTAAGGTCGCTTACGGAATAAACGGGAACGCCCTCTGTCTTGATCTTAACTGAAGAAGGATCACGTCTTGTGAATACACCCTTGAGTTCCATGTCAGGGCAGCGTCTGATCTCGCTCTCGACGCCTCTGGCGAGGTTACCGTAACCAATAATACCAATTCTGATAGCCATGTTGTAATTGCCTCCTAGGCTGGAAATTTCTATCAGATTATAGTTTATTGTTTTCATTTTTTAAATATTTAATGTAAAGAAAAGTTGTAAAATATAAATACCTGAAGCAGATATTCAAGGGAGGTGATCCTATGTCGATCAAGATAATTACTATCAGCAGACAGTTCGGAAGCGGCGGAAGATCCATTGCGAAGGAGCTCGCACAGAAACTCGGTTACGAATACTACGATAAGGAGATTATCGAGCAGGTTGCCGAGAAGACCGGTTTCTCCAAGGAGATCGTAGCTGCTAAGGGCGAGGAAGCTCCCGGTAAGAGTATTTTCTCTTACGGTTTTGAAGCACAGGCGACACCGGGCATCATGAACGGTATGACAATGAACGACTATATCTGGTCCGTTCAGCGTAAGGTCATTAAGGATATCGCAGAGTCGGGTAAGCCCTGCATCATCGTAGGCCGTTCCGCGGATTACATCTTAAGAGATTACGACAGCGTACTTAATGTTTATATCTGCGCTGATATGGATTTCCGTAAGGAGCGCATCGTAAAGCTCTACGGCGAGACAGATAAGAAGCCCGAGAAGAGACTCGAGGAGAAGGATAAGAAGAGAGCTGCTAACCATAAGCACTTCACAGACCTCGAGTGGGGATATGCACCGAATTACGACCTGTGTCTGAATTCCGGAGCTCTCGGTATCGATAAGTGTGTTGAGATTATCGAAGATATAGTGAAGAATGGCTGATCATTGTGCGGGGTAGACAGCTGTGTAAACTTCTAATCTAATAGGTTTATATTGACACACGCGCGATTCTTATTATATAAATAGTTTCCGTGAGGGCTGTCCTTGCAAGGGCAGCCCTTTTCTATGGAGGTAGTTATGATAATTAAGATTCTGATGCTTATCGTGTTCTTCGCGGTATTGATCCTCGTTGGCGTATTGAGCCGAAAGAGTGCGAAGAATGTAGACGGCTTCGTCCTCGGAGGCAGATCCGTCGGTCCCTGGCTCACAGCTTTCGCTTATGGTACGAGTTACTTCTCTGCTGTAATCTTCATCGGTTACGCAGGACAGTTCGGTTGGAAGTTCGGTGTAGCTTCAACCTGGATCGGTATCGGTAACGCAGTAATCGGATCGCTCCTTGCATGGGTTATCCTCGGAAGAAGAACAAGACTTATGACTCATAAGCTCGACTCATCCACTATGCCTGAGTTCTTCTCCAAGAGATTCAACTCTAAGAGCCTCCGTCTCGGATCTTCTCTTATCATCTTTATATTCCTGATCCCTTACACAGCATCTTTGTATAACGGTCTTTCCAGACTGTTCGAGATGGCATTCAACGTTGACTATAAGTACTGCATCATCGCGATGGCAGTGCTCACAGGTATCTACGTTATCGTAGGCGGTTACATGGCTACAGCGATCAACGACTTCATCCAGGGCATCATCATGCTCATCGGTATCGTTGCAACTATCCTTGCTGTTCTTAACATCAACGGCGGCTTCATGGGTTCTATGATGGAACTTGCCAAGATCCCCGGTGATTTCCCTGAATACAACGGCGCATATGCTTCATTCGTCGGACCTTTGCCGGTTGACCTCCTCGGTGTAGTCATCCTTACTTCACTCGGTACATGGGGTCTTCCTCAGATGGTTCAGAAGTTCTATGCCATCAAGCATGAGGACGCTATCAAGAAGGGTACGATCATTTCCACATTCTTCGCTATCGTAGTTGCAGGCGGATGCTACTTCTTAGGCGGATTCGGAAGACTCTTCCTTACACAGGAGCAGGTTAATGAGATGGGATACGATGCTATCGTTCCCGCTATGCTTGCTAACCTCAACGATATCCTTATCGCTGTCGTTGTTATCCTCGTTCTTTCTGCTTCGATGTCCACGCTCTCTTCGCTGGTTCTTACATCAAGCTCGACACTTACACTCGACTTTATCTCCGGCACAGTAGTGAAGAAGATGTCAGAGACTGCTAAGCTTATCTGGCTCAGAGTTCTTGTTGTTATCTTCATCATCATCTCCGCTATCATCGCCCTCATTCAGTACAGCTCATCCGTTACATTCATCGCTCAGCTCATGGGTGTATCCTGGGGTGCTCTCGCAGGTGCATTCCTCGCACCTTTCCTCTTCAGCCTTTACTGGAAGAAGACAACGAAAGCATCATGCTGGACATGCTTCGTATTCGGTTCTGGTCTCATGGTAGCTAATATGCTCTTCAGAGACAGTTTCCCGGCTCTTCTCAAGTCACCCATTAACTGCGGTGCTTTCGCGATGCTCGCGGGATTCATTATCGTCCCCGTAGTAAGCCTTATCTCGAAGAAGCCCGAGACTTCGCTCGTAGAGAACGCTTTCGCAAGCTACGAGAGACCTGTTACAGTTAAGTCCAAGAGCATTCTCGAGGAAGAAGAAGAGGACTGATTATAGGTTGTTGATAAGACGGGGTGATGTTATAATCATCCCGTTCCTTATGGGGCATTAGCTCAGCTGGGAGAGCGCTACGCTGGCAGCGTAGAGGTCACGGGTTCGAGCCCCGTATGCTCCACCAAAGAATTCAAAACACCTGCTCTTGGCCGCGGACAGTGCGCTCGTCGCAAGCTCCTCCGCAACTTGCAGAGCAGGTGTTTTGAATTCTTGTTTCTAACGGTGATGGAGGGCTCGGACCCGTGAGGGGACCGGGCGAGTAAAGGAGCTTCCGGTGGAAGGTCCGGCGCCCGGGCGGCCGCAGAGAGCCGAAGGCGAACAAGGTCACAGGCAGTGAGTTTACGAGCTGCCTGTCGAGCCCCGTATACTCCACCAAATCACATAAAACACCTGCGATTGAAAAAGGCTGTTCCGGTAGGGAACAGCCTTTTGTTAGTTATTAGAGTAGTTAATCAGATGTTGGGTTAAGGATTTACTGCATAACGAGCGCAGAATGCTGCCCATTCAGCGGAACCTGCAAAACCGTTAGCAACATCGTTTCTTGATGTACCGTTCTCAAGCATTGCTACCCAGCTATCAAATCCTGCAGCATCGGGAGCTCTGTCGAGATAGATTCTGTAGAGAACAGTTACGTACTCTTCGTTGGAAAGATTCTTGGACAGGAACTCAGGGCTGTTAAGGAATCCGAGAACGATCTGAGAACCGGAATAACCCTTATTCATGAGCTTATCAATCCAGTATGTTCTTCCAGTTGTATCGTAAGTTCTGTCGAGAGCTACGAGATAGAGATTCTCTACAAAATTGTTGATGGACATCTCTCTAATCTCTTCGGGTGTGGGACCGGGAGTTTCAGATCCGGAAGGTGCAGGTGCAGGACCGGGCTCGGGTCCGGGTGCAGGGTCTTCTTCCCAGATAGCATAGAGAGTTGTATCTGCTGAGATAGTGATGGAAGCGCCATCTGCGTAAGTTGCCGTTGTTGCAGAAGAGTCTTCGTCCCATCCGATAAATGAGTAACCGGAATATGTAAATTCATTAGCGGGAATAGTGCCGGCATAGCTCTCACGAAGATCAACGCTATCCATTGTTCCCTCACCGCCGTTAGCATCGAAAGACAGAGTAACGACGTTGAAACCGTATTTCAGAACGAGACTTATTCCAACAGTATTCTCAGGATGCTGAGTTGAACCTGTTGTATATCTGTGAGGGAGGAAGTAATACGTTGTTCCTGCTACCAGGTCAATTGTCTTGCCGGTTGTACCGCCGGTAGACTGAACACTGGTAGGATCGGTGAAACTCGTTTCATCATCGACCAAAACCTCAGCTGTATGAGATGAAGTGGTTCTAGTTACCTCAAGCATATAAGGTCCGCTGATCGTAGGAGTAAATGAGTAATAATCCACTGCTAGACAGTTGAAAGCACCGGATACCGCTGTATCCACTGTAAGATTTCCAATGCACTGACCTGCATCAGCAGCGAAGGATGAGGCTCCCACTGCGAGAACCATAGAGACGGTTGCTGCAATTGAGACCAGTCTTTTTAACAAAATTGACCTTTTCATAGTTTTAACCTCCTTTTCAGTCATGTTTGTCATATACCTATTATACATAAATTTTCTTTTATAAAAAAATAGTTTATTGATAATTTGCTGAAAATATCCATACTGTTTACATTTCGGTATACCTGCAGGTAACACACTTTTGCCTCAAAGAATATTTTGATAATCAAAGTAATCTTGCTATGATGTGCATATAAGACAAAACCTTCGGTTGTGATAGGATATTTCAGGAGGTTAACATGCTTAGATATCTGCTTATGATGTATGCCACACTGATTCCGGTGATCCTTGCCGGCATATTCGTAATGTTGTGGTGCAAACTCCCGATACTTAAATCCCTCGCTCGTCCCATCGATATGGGTAAGAACTTCATCGACGGCAGAAGGATATTCGGCGACAATAAGACATGGAAGGGATTGCTTGGCTATATTCTCTTCAACATCATATTCGCAGTTATCTGGGGATTCGTGTGCAAGGGCACTTCACTCGGTGAATACAACTTCTTCTATCAGTACCACGAGAATACAGTAACATTCAATCTGCTGATCGGTCTGCTCTTAGGACTCGGATATTCGTTATTCGAGCTTCCCAACAGCTTCCTCAAGCGAAGGCTCGACATCACTCCGGGCAAGACCGTAACGGGCTTCAAGAAGGTCTTCTTCGTGTTCCTCGATCAGGCAGATTCAATCTTCGGCGTGGCACTCGTAGTATGGTTGTTTTTCCCTCTTGGAATCCTTCTGTATCTTGCATATGTGCTCGTGGGAGCTCTCACTCATATATTACTTAATATGATGCTTTACTTCATGCATCTTAGAAAAAACATGGTATAAGGACAGTTATGATCACAAGACTTAACAGCAAAGAAAGCGATAACGGGAAGCTCGGCAACAAGGGTAAGTTTCTGTTATTGATGAAGCAGAACGGGTTCAATGTACCCGACGGATTCCTACTCGACAGCGATACTTACGATGAGACTGTAAAGGGTGCCGTGCAGGCACAGATAGACGAGGCACTCTCGGCGCTTACTTCAGACAATATTAAGGAAACAGGGGAGAAGCTTAAGAAGCTTTTCGATGAGGTGAAGCTGCCGCAGGACGTGAGCCTTCAGATCAAGGATCTTGTTAAGGCAGACCGCCTGTATGCGGTTCGAAGCAGCGGCACCAAGGAGGACCTCGATGAGTTCTCTTTCGCAGGTCAGTATAAGTCTTTCCTTAACACTAAGCCCGAGGACGTGGAGGCGAAGGTCATCGAGTGCTACCAATCCATGTTCGGCGAGACTATCCTGAGCTATCTTGTTAACCGCGGCATCGACACCGCGGAGCTTAAGATGGCCGTAGTTGTTCAGGAGATGGTTCCTTCCGAGATAAGCGGCATTTGCTTCACGATAGACCCCGTCACAGGCAACGACAAGACTATGCTCATAGAAGTATCCGAGGGCCTCGGCGAGGACATCGTAAGCGGCAAGACTGCACCCGAGCAGTACCACTACGACTGGTACGAGGACTGCGAGGTAGACCGTGCTTCTTCAAACAAGCTCATCCCGCTCGAAAAGCTTCCGTCATACGCCCGTGTCTTCGCGGGAATCCAGCAGCAGTTCGGTTACCCCTGCGACATCGAGTTCGCGTTAAGCGGAGGAGAGCTGTATATACTTCAGAGCAGAAGGATAACAAAGCTTAACTATTCCGGAATTAACGATATATGGACGACTGCGGACTTCAAGGACGGCGGTGTATCTGCTAACGTTTGCTCGCCATATATGTGGAGCCTTTATGAGTATATCTGGGAGTATTCGCTGAGACGTTTTATCGTTGATACGAAGATCCTTCGTGACGAGCAGCTGCCGGCTAAGCTCGGACAGATGTATTACGGAAGATGCTACTGGAATCTGTCTGTTGTTAAGCTCGCGATGGAGCAGATCGTCGGTTATAAGGAAAGAGAATTCGATAACGAATACGGTATCGTAGGCGATTATGTCGGTGACGGCAAGGTCACGAAGGCAACGCCGAAGGTGCTTATGCATATGATCCCGATCATCATCGAGCAGAAGAAGCTTCTCGATGACAGACGTAAGAATTCAGGTAAGTATAAGCAGGAGTTGCTCGACCTTTACTTCGATTATAAGGATAAGCTTGATAACGGAACGATAGAGGATATTACGAAGGAATTCGTAAGGATCACGCACGAGACTTACTTAAGAAGTGAGACTACTTATTTCCATCAGATATTCATCAATACTATCCACCAGTCGCTGTATAAGGACAGCCTGCTAAAGTATGTGTCGGAGAGCGAATACCTGTCGTTACTCGCAAGCATCGATAATATATCGCATCTGCTTCCGTTCTACGATATGTGGGATATCACGAGAAAGATAAGAGCGAATGATTCTGACATGAAGTTCTGGACTGAGAATTCAGCTGATGATATCGCGAAGATGTTTGATGATGATTCACACGAATTACCAGACGTAAAACAGCTCATAGACGAGTACGGTTATCATTCGGATAAGGAACTTGATATCACGTATCCCTGCTACTATGAGGAGCCTCAGGTTATGGTCGCCATGGTTAAAGATATGGTGCTTCTTGACGATTCTTTCTCGCCTCTCGAGGACAAGCAGAGGGGCGCTGAAGTGTACGATAAGATCATGAAAGACCTTGAAGGTAAGGTATCAGCTTCTACACTTAGGAAGATCACCGACAAGGTCATTAACATGAGGAGCATGTTGTGGTGGAGAGAAGAGTTCCGTGACGTCTCGACGAGGTTCTACTACATGCTTCGTATGTATACTATGGAATATGCTAAGAAGCTTGTATCAGACGGCATTCTCGAGAAGGTAGAGGATGTATGGTTCCTGAAGGTCGGAGACCTGTGGGATTACATCGACGGTAAGAAGACGAAGGCTGATCTTGATGATCTTCTTAAGAAGAATAAGTTCTACTACAAAGCTTACCGTAACTACATAAGTGATAATGAGATCGGACATAACTTCAAGGTTATCTCCGAGAAGGAAAGCAAGAATACGATCAGAGGACTCGGTGCCAATAACGGTAAGCTCACCGGAACGGCGAGAGTCATCGAAAACTTTACTCAGATTGACAGACTGCAGCAGGGAGATATCCTCGTAACGAGATTTACGGATACCGGTTGGACGCCTAAGTTCGCGATCCTGTCAGGTATCGTAACCGAGTACGGCGGAATACTCTGTCATGCGGCTATCGTATCCCGTGAGTACGGTATTCCTGCGATCGTTTGCTGTAAGGATGCCATGAGCAAGATCCGCGACGGTCAGACAATTACCATCGACGGATGCACCGGTGTGGTCGATCTGAAGGAAGGGGAGTAAACATGTTTGTAGGCAAATGGAATAAATCGGTCATATTAACTTATGCGGGAATGCTGTTAGCTGTTCTCGGAATGGTTCTCGCGTTCACGGCTGAGAAGATCAATTATTCGTATTGCTGCCTGATGTTGGCCGGTATCTGCGATCTGTTCGACGGCATGGTCGCGAGAAGATGTAAACGTACAGAAGAAGAGAAGGCGTTCGGTATTGAACTTGATTCTCTTGTTGATGTAATGAGCTTCATCGCACTGCCGATATGTATCTTCATCACGATGGGTTTTGTTACGCCCGTTCATATCGTTCTCTATATGCTGTTCGCACTGTGCGGTATCGCGAGACTTGCTTACTTTAATATCGCCACAGCCGACAGCGAGAAGGCTATTAAGTATTATATCGGTCTGCCTGTTACTTATACGGCGCTGATATTCCCGATGCTCTGCCTGTTAAGTCTTGTGTTCGTTGAGAGTGTATTCGTTCCCATATTCACATGCGCAATTGCAGTGGTATCGGTTCTTCAGATAATCAAGATCAAGGTTCCTAAGCCGAAGGGAATCTGGTACGGAATCTTCGGTCTCATGGCTATAGGTATGCTGGCTATTTTTCTCCTGGTTCTGTAATCGGTATGAAGATCTACGACAGACATACAGACTCGTATGAGCAGATAGAACAGTACGGCGCGGGTAAGCTGGAATTCCTGTATAACAACCCCGCAGGCCGCCTGCTGCTCTGGCTTGCTGTATCTCCGCTCGTATCAGGTATATACGGTAAGGTCAATTCGACGAGAAGATCTGCGAAGAAGATTCCTGCGTTCATAGAAGAACAGAAGATCGATATGAGTCAGTTCGAAGAACGCGAGTATAAATCATTCAACGATTTCTTCACGCGTAAGATCAAGCCTGAGATGCGTCCTGTCGATATGGATAAGAATGCTATTATCTCGCCCGCGGATTCTAAGCTTCTGGTGTATAAGATCGATGAGAATACCAGGATGAATATCAAGGGGAGAGACTATACGGTCAGCGAACTTCTCGGCGAAGAAAGAATTGAAGCCGAAGAATTCAGAGACGGCCATGCTCTCGTATTCAGATTGTGTGTCGATGACTATCACAGATATTGCTTCCCGGACAGCGGCAAGCTTATCAGCACGCGTAAGATCAAGGGTAAGCTTCACACGGTAAGTCCCGTGTCGAAGGACCACAAGATCTACAAGGAGAACACTAGAGTTGTTAGCTTACTCGAGACTGATAACCTCGGTGTAGTAACTTACATCGAAGTGGGCGCGCTTCTTGTGGGAAAGATTATCGATCACGGCAAGGAGCTTTTCGAGAAGGGGGAGGAGAAAGGATACTTTGAACCCGGCGGCTCCACGGTGATAATGCTCGTGAAGGGCGTAAAGATTGATGAGGATATTATGAGGCACAGTGCCGAGGGGATAGAGACCAAAGTCAGATACGGGGAGAGAATAGGAGAGAAGATATGATCAAGCGTCTTCATGTTTACTTTAAGGAGCGTTATCCGATTATACCGAGACTTATCTTAGGTATTATCGTTTTCCTGGAGATACACTTCATCATCCTGCTTAACATGGGTGTCACCATGGAGCAGTTCAGGATCGGCGTGCAGGAGTGCGTCGGTGCATTTACTGTATTTGCTTTCCTGCTGTGGCTTCGAGTTGCAGATGACCTGAAGGACTTCGAGACAGATAAGAAGCTGTTCCCTGACAGACCTTTACCGAGCGGACGCGTATATAAGAAAGACGTTATGGTCGCATGTGTTATCGTGCAGGTGATCTCAGTCGCACTGAATGTCATCTTCATGAGAGAGAACCTGTGGGCGTTCATTATCCTTTATATCTACGGATATCTCATGAGCAAGTGGTTCTTCAGAAAGAAGAAGATCCAGCCGAGCCTTCCGCTCGCACTTGTTACGCATAATCCCGTGCAGGCTATTATCAACCTGTATATCATCTCTTTTACTATCGGTAAGTACAGTCTCGAGCCGATTACACTGACGAATATCATGGCTCTGTGGACGCTGTATTTCCCGGCACTTATCTGGGAGATCTCGCGTAAGATCAAGGCGCCCAAGGATGAGAATGATTACACGACTTATTCGAAGCTGTTCGGTTATAAGAAGTCGACGAGATTCGTTCTCATTCTGACTATCATGGATATCATCACGAACTTCATTCTCGTATGGAATCTTAATAAGATCTCCGTATGTGTACTCGCGCTTCTCGTTTCCTGGATGACTTGGAAGTTTATCCAGTTTATGAAGGATCCCGAGAGATTCGTGCTGGTCAGTAAAGTCGAGATATATACGTATCTTCAGGAGTCCACAATGCTGCTTACAATAGTCGCATTCCTGGTATTCGGAAAGATCTGAGATGTACGGTTCCAAGATTGATAATCTTATAAAGCTTAAGGAGAACGGATTCAATGTTCCGTCCTTTACTGTCGTGCCTTACGAGGATGCGGTGAAGGATGATCTTAAGATCGATCTTCCGTCAGGAGGGAAGCTGTTCTCCGTAAGGAGTTCTGCCAATGTAGAAGACGGCAGGGAATTAAGCTTCGCAGGCCAGTTCGATACTGTTCTTAATGTTCCGCGTGATGAGGTGGGCGCTAAGGTTAAGTGTATCGTCGATTCAATTAACTCTGAGAGCATCAGAATGTATGCGGGCAATAACGGCATCGATCTCAAAGACATTAAGATGAATGTGCTGATCCAGGATATGATAGATCCTGATGTATCGGGCGTCATGTTTACTGCGAATCCGCAGGGAATTCTTAACGAGAGTATTATCACCGTAGGCCGCGGAGTAGGTGAGGGCATCGTATCTTCCAAGGTTGATACGACTTCCTACTACTACAACCTCACGGATAAGATCTGCTATTTCGAGGGTAAAGAGGATCTGTTGACGCAGAAGTTGACTGATGAACTGATCGCACTGTCGGATAAGATGAAGCCGTTGTTCGGCGAGTATCTCGATATCGAATTCGCGATCAAGGATAACGTCATCTATATCCTTCAGGTGCGCCCGATAACAACGCTTAAGACTGACGATCCGCTCATCATGGATAACAGCAATATCGTCGAGAGTTACCCGGGAATCTCGCTGCCTCTTACGACTTCATTTGTAGACCTCGTATACAGCGGCGTATTCAGAGGAGTGTGCCGAAGGATACTCAAGAATGATAAAGAACTTAATAAGCACGATGACGTATTCCTGCACATGACAGGCCACGTCAACGGCCGCGTTTACTATAAGATCAGCAACTGGTATACGGTCCTTAAGTTCCTGCCGTTCAACAAGAAGATTATCCCTGTCTGGCAGGAGATGATGGGAGTTCGTAATAAGACCTATAACGATGATGACGTTAATCTTAATTTCTTCGTACGCACCGCGACTTACTTCAATTCTTTGTCTGAGCTTATGAAGGCTCCGAAGAACATGAAGAAGCTGAATGAGGATTTCATCGTTATCAATGATGATTTCTACAGTAAATATAATCCTTCGATGACGCCTGCCGAATTGGTCGCACTGTTCAACGACATCAAAGTCAAGCTCTTCGACTGCTGGGATGTAACTCTCGTTAACGACATGTATTCATTCATCTTCACGGGACTTCTTAAGTCGCGCATGAAGAAGAAATACGGCAAGTCCGATAAAGAAATCAACGACTATATAAGCGGTATCTCCGACATCGAGAGCATGAAGCCCGTTATCGAGATAACTAAGCTCGCGCTTAACCAGGATAAGTGTACGCCTGAAGAATTCGAGCAGCAGAAGAAGGATTACATCAAGCAATTCGGCGACCGTAACCTCGAGGAGCTTAAACTCGAGAGCAGGACATTCAGAAGTAACCCCGAACTGCTCGACAGCAAGATAGAAGAATACAGGAAAGACATGCCTAGACTTCAGAAGACCTGGGAATCTTTCTCACGAGAGAAAACGGCTGAGGATAAGTACGATGCGCGTACGAGATCCTATGTTAAGAAGGCGTCGCTCGGCATTTATAACCGTGAGATCTCGCGCCTTAACAGAAGCCGCATCTACGGCATCGTAAGACTCATTGTCGACACACTCGCCGTAAGGTATCTCGAGCAGGGTCTCATCGCGAAGACAGAAGACATCTACTACTTAACTGTCGATGAGATGCTCTCTCTGGCATCAGCGCCGCAGGACATGACTAAGACTGTCGAAATGCGCCGCGAGCAGTACAAGCTCTTCCGTGAGCTTCCGCCTTACACGCGTCTTATATTCTCCGGCAGTGAATTCGATAAGAGCCACGTGTGCGTTAACTCTTATAAGCGTGCGCCCAGCGAAAATGAGCTTCACGGCGTGCCTTGTTCAGGAGGCATCGCCGAGGGTGAAGCGCTGGTTGTCACTAACGTTAATGAGATTGGCGACGTCAGAGACAAGATCCTCATAACGAAGATGACCGACCCGGGATGGGTATTCCTTCTTACGACTGCGAAGGGTGTCATCTCGGAGAAGGGGTCTTTGTTGTCACATACCGCTATAATATCCAGGGAATTAGGTATCCCGTCGATTGTAGGAATTAAAGATCTTATGCTTACGATAAGAAACGGTGATCAGATCCGCATGGACGGCGATACGGGTAAGATAGAGATTGTTAAGAGAGGCAATGAATAATGAAACTTGTTAAGTTCGATAAAGAGGAAAGATATATCAAGGCTTTCACAAAGCTTCCCAAGCTTATCTACGATAAGAACGATAACATGGAAGACCCGGGCACGATGAAGAAGATACTTCTCGGTGAGCATCCGTTAAGCAATTGCTTCAGCCTTGATAAGTTTCTGGTCTTCGATGATAACGATGCCGTTAAGGGACGCTTCTGCATAACTTCTTATGAAGGCGATGACACGGCTTACTTCGGCTTCTTCGAGTGTGTTAATGATGCTGAAGTGGCGAAGTACCTTTTCGAGCAGGCGTATGAGTTCTGCAAGAAGACCGGGTACAAGAAGATAACCGGTCCCGTTGATGCTTCCTTCTGGATTAAGTACAGGCTTAAGATCAACAAGTTTGACGCGCCTTATACGGGCGAGCCATATAACAAGGATTACTACCTGAAGCTGTTCACGGATAACGGCTTCGAGGTGGCGGAGCATTACACTTCGCATGCCTTCAGAGCTCTCGATGAGTCGTATGCGAACGAAGTCTATGAGCAGCGATTCAAGACATTTACTGACGCAGGATATGAGATAAGAAGTCCGAAGGAGGAAGAGTTCTCCACGGCCATCGATGATGTGTACCGTCTCGTGACGGAACTGTACAGCGACTTTCCGGTATTCAAGAATGTTAAGCAGGAAGATTTCCGCGAAGTGTTCATGAGCTATAAGCAGATAATGAACATGAGCATGACGAAGCTCGCTTACTACGAGGGCAAAGCTGTCGGCTTCTATGTGTCCATTCCTGATTACGGTAATCTCGTTTACCACACGGGCAACCCGATTAACATCGCGAAGATCCTGAGTACTAAGAAGAATCCGAAGCGCTATATCATGCTCTATATGGGTGTTGACCAGAGCCACAGGGGGCTTGGCAAGGCTCTCGTGTATTCGATAATGAAGGAGCTCATGAATAACAAGCTGCCGAGTATCGGAGCACTCATGAGAGACGGTAAGAAGACGCAGGAATATGCGGCAGGTGACATCATCGACGTTTATGAATATGTATTGCTCGAGAGGGGGATTGAGTAACATGAATGAGCTGGAGAAGGTTTTAAGAGCGGACTATGAGAAGTGGAAGGATAATGAATACCTTCACGAGATGGTCGACGGCAAGTATGTAGCCGTAACGTTCGGTGAGTTTATCGAGAAGGTAAACTATCTTGCAACTTATCTTATCCACAAGGGATACAAGGGAAAGAACATCGGTATCTACAGCCCGAACTCCATCAACTGGATGATCGCGGATGTAGCGATTATGAACTATATAGGAATCGCTGTAGGTCTGTCGAAGGACTGGGTCGGCGATAACCTTAATTACGCTATCGGTAAGTGCGACATCGAATGCCTGCTGTACAGCAAGGTGAACGAGGCGCACGTCAACGGCGTTAAGGAGAACTTCCCGAATGTCGAGTTCGTGTGCATAGAAGAGAAGTTCGAGGGCATGCTCGAGGAAGGTAAGGCGCTGTGCGAGAAGCTTTTCGCGCTGGAGCCCGTGGAAGAAGACAAGCCCGTTAAGATCGTGTTCACGAGCGGATCCACGTCATTCCCGAAGGCAGTCATGCTGTCGATCAGAAACATCTTCTCAAGCTACGAAGCTCTCGGCAGAAGAGTGCCGTTCAACGACAAGGACGTATGCTATCTGTTCCTGCCGCTTAACCACACTTACGGTTCTATCTTTAACTTCCTGTACTCGCTCGTGTTCGGCTTCAATATCTACCTTACGGGTGACATCAAGAACATGGCACAGGAGATGATGAAGGTTAAGCCTACGGTATTCTGTGCGGTGCCTCTTGTTTACACGAGATTCCTTGACGGCGCGAAGGCAATGAACGTTCCGCTTATGGCGCTTCTGGGAGGAAGGCTCAAGTATGCCTTCATCGGAGGCTCTGTGCTGCCTCACAGCTTAAGACAGGCTTATATCGACGCAGGTATCAACCTCATGAATGCATATGCTCTGTCAGAGACGTCTTCGGGTTTCTCTATCGATTACCCTGATGTCACGGACCTCGACAGTGCAGGTACGCTTCTCGAGTATGTCGATGCGAAGGTAAAGGATCCCGATGCTGACGGTTACGGTGAGCTCGTTATCAAGGGCCCCAATGTGTTCAGCGGTTATCTGAATGACCCCGAAGCCACGAAGAGGGCTTTCGATGAGGACGGATACTTCCTTACGGGAGATATCGGCACCATCGTAAACAACATCGTATATGTCAGGGGCAGGAAGGACACCATGATCGTCTTAAGTAACGGCGAGAATGTCTCTTCTGGCCGCATCGCTGATAAGGTGAAGTCTGCCGACCCCCGCATATCTTCCGTTAAAGTATTCGTGCGCGACGGTGAGCTTACATGCAACATCTTCGTTAAGGATAAGGATAGTGTGGAAGGGGACTGGCAGGCAGTGATCGATAAGGTCAATGCGGATCTGTCCAAGTACGAGAAGATAAGGGTATTCAGCGTTTCCGACATAAGTACTCTGCTCAAGGGGTAATTTCCTTGTGACCTTCGGATAGCTTCGGCCGTCTTATGGGTATAGCAAACAAAGGAAGGTGTTCTTATGAAGAAGATTATTGCTGTACTTATGACGATGGTAATGCTGGCTGGATTTACTGCCTGCGGTAAGGCAGGGGACGAGGCCAAGTACGATATTGAAGAGCTCAAGACCTACGAAGGTCCCATGCTCGAGATAACAAGCACCATACGGGCTCCTATACCTGATGACATGGACAGGGACAACACGGTGATCGTTAACTACGACGGGTCTATAGTAATTTCCCTTAATCCCATTACCCAAAGCGGAGTTCCCATATCTGATGAGGACTATATGGATCTGTACCGGTTCTGTACGGAGAGCGTCGAGAATGATACTTTCGCGGACTACATGGAATACTATGAAGACGGCGTGACATACAGATTTGTCTTCTACGATGAGGACGGTGACGCGCACGAGATCTACGACGGCTACCTCTATGAGAACGATGAACTGCGCTCTGTCCTCAGAATAGTAGGCGGATACGAGATGGATTGATAAGGATTACTCTTCCTTCCGGTAGTAGAAGTAGCCCGACAGCTTCTCGGTTCTTACGAGATTGATGAAAGACTCGGGGTCTACGTCTTTTACTGCGCGGATTACACGTCTCGAGTCAGATCTTGAGATTACGGAATACACCACATTCTTCTCGCAGTGCCCGAAAGATCCTTCGCCCTCGATTATGGTCGCGCCGTGGTTAGAGACCTCGTAGATCTTCTCGCACACTTCGTTAGGCTTCGTCGTCACAACGAAAAGCGTGGACTGCTGGAACTTAAGGTACAGGGTTCTTATTACTACTGTGGACGCGTACTGAAAGATGATAGAGTACAGGGCCTTGTCCCAGCCGAAGAGTGCGCCGGCAGCAAGCAGTATGCACGCGTTGCCGGCAAGGATTATGTTGAAGGCGTCGTAGCCTTTCTTCTCGGATAAGTAGATGCTTATAAAGTCGGTGCCGCCTGATGTGGCTCCTGCGAGAAGGCAGATGCTTATGGCAAGGCCGTTCAGGATACCGCCGAAGATGCTTATGAGAAGCGTGTCCTGGGTGACATCAAAGCCCGGAAGCAGGTCGGTCAGGGTACTCGCGAGGAATATCATGAGGATCGAGTAGATAGTGAACTTCTTGCCTATGTGCTTGAAGCCTATATAGATAGGGAATGCGTTAAGCGTCAGGTTTACGAAGGTGAACGGCGGGGTATACCCGGTCGACATCGCGAAAATGTGCTGGATGAGAATCGTAAGTCCGTTGACGCCGCCGGGGAAGAGGTCTCCGGCCCTGACGAAGGTCTTTATATTCAGCGCCATTAGAACCGCCGCAAAGACGATGCTTAGTAGTGTTTTGAGATCTTTGCGCCAATCGAATTTCATAAAATTATTTTACACCCTTATCTTGTCATATGAACACCGCAGGAGGTACTCGTTTACTTATTATTAATATCTCAAAGGCTTGATTAGGTGCCCGTAATGGTATAATCAAGTCGTTAATTGTTGGAATTTTGATGCACGGAGGCATTGATGAAGAAGATCTTAGGAATCACCATAGGAGGCCTTAAGCAGAAGCTGTTGAGCCTTGTTGTGGTCATTTTTCTCATCATGCTTGTTTTCATTACCATCATCTCTGTGTATAAGACAAAGTATCTGGCCAATGTCGTAAGTTCAACGAATGAAGTTCAGCAGGTAGCGCTTAGCGATGTATCCGCAGGTACCATCCAGGAAGTCCTCGCGAGCACAGTTACCAAGACTAATTCGCTTCAGGCATATATTGCCGATGATATGTTCGAAGAGATCGAGACTGACGTAACGACTCTTCAGGCTTTGGCCGTAGGTTATTTCTCACATAAGGGTGCATATGAGCCGGTAGCTTTCTTCCCGCCTAACCCTGCCCAGAACGGTACTATAACTGCTCAGGCTTTGTGGGATGAGACTGTGGAGCACTATGATGATTCTGAGTATCTTGAGATAGCTGCTCACATGAGCGATGTTATGATCGCCATGTGTGAGAGTTCCGGTTACATGGATAACTGCTATATCGGCTTCGAAGACGGTACATCGTTATGCATAGATGCGATGTCAGCCAATAAGTACGACTCAGACGGCAATATCATTTATTTCCCTGCGCGTGAGCGTCCCTGGTACACGAGTGCTGTTGCTGCAGGTGATATGGTTATCTCCGGTGTTATCTATGATACGTTCTCCGGAAGATCATGCGTAACATGTTCTGCTCCTATCTTTGTTGATGATGAGCTTATCGGCGTTGTAGGAATCGACCTGTTCCTCGATCAGCTTGAGGAATACGTAAATGAGTCAACAAGGAACGGCGGATTCATCTGCATTGTCAATGATGAGGGACAGGTAATATTCGCCCCTGAAGGAAACGGATTGTTCGAGATATCTGATTCAGAAGATGCCGTTGATCTTCGCGCTTCAAGTAACAGCGAGCTTGCTGAGTTTATTACAGAGGCTCTCGTAATGAGCACGGATTTGGAGACGATAGAGGTTAACGGCAATGAATACTATATGGCAGGAAGCCCGATATCGACAGTAGGCTGGACTGCTATTTCCGTAGTAGAGAAGGATATCACCGAGACGCCTACGGTCATGATGCTTGAAGAATACGATCGTATCAATAACGAGGCGCGTGCGAATTACAAGGAGGCTCAGACTAAGCTGATGACTCTCTCAGCCATCCTTGTCGGACTTATCATGCTCGCAGGCGTAATCGCTGCCCTTATCATGGCTGACAGAATCGTTAAGCCTATCGAGTCCATGACTATGGATATCATCGAGGGCGCTAATTCGGGTAAATTGTTCGAGATGAAACCGATATATAACACGAATGACGAGATCGAGATTCTCGCCGAGTCATTCGATGATCTGTCCAAGAAGACGAAGCAGTATATCTTGGAGATTACTCAGATTACTAAGGAATCTGAGCGTATCAGCACTGAGCTTAGTCTTGCTACACAGATTCAGGCATCCATGATTCCCCATGATTTCCCTCCGTTCCCGGACCGCAAGGAATTCGACCTGTACGCGGTTATGGATCCGGCCAGGGAAGTAGGAGGCGATTTCTACGATTACTATCTGGTAGATGATGATCATCTGGCGATCCTTGTTGCCGACGTATCCGGTAAGGGTATTCCTGCGGCACTGTTCATGATGATCTCCAAGACGATACTTCAGAGCTGTGCGATGCTCGGTAAGTCTCCTGCAGAGATACTTGAGAAGACCAATCTGGCTCTTACTACTAATAACATGGTTGAGATGTTTGTTACTGTCTGGATAGGTATTCTTGAGATATCCACAGGTAAGCTTACCGCTGCGAATGCAGGTCATGAGTACCCCGTAATAAAGAAGGCGGACGGTAAGTTCGAGGTGTTTAAGGAAAGACACAGCCTCGCAGTAGGTGCGATGGAAGATACTGTCTACCATGAATACGAGCTTGAACTTAAGAAGGGCGATAAGCTGTTCATCTATACGGACGGCGTTCCTGAAGCTACGGATGCTGAAGAGCACATGTTCGGTCCTGACAGGATGCTCGAAGCCCTTAACAGCGATCCTGATGCAGATCCCGAGACGCTTCTTAACAATGTAAAGAAGGCAGTAAGCGATTTCGTTAAGGATGCTGAACAGTTTGATGATCTTACGATGCTCGGCTTCGAGTATCACGGTAAATAAAGAATTCTAATCACGGAGGAATAATATGAACAAGAATTCAGTAGTAATTGACAGTGCGGGTAACGGATTTGCCGAAGCACTCGATATGTCGAATAAGATGGGAATCGAAGCAGCTCTCGATAAGAAGGAGTTGTTAAGATTAAGACTTCTCACAGAAGAGACTATCGGTCTTCTTCGTGGAATTGCCGGCGATATCAAGGCTGATTTCGAAGTAGCTCAGTACGGAAAAGAGTTTACTTTCACTCTTAACGGAGACGTAGTACTTGATAAGAAGATGCACGACCAGCTTATCGATGCATCCACAAAGGGCGAGAACTCCGCTGCCAAGGGATTCACGGGCAAGCTTAAGGAGATGATCGGCTCTATGCTGCTTCCGGGTACGCTGGGACATACGGTTGTATCAGGCTTTTCGATGGGTCTGATGAACATGGGAAGCCCCGCAGCCGTAGATGCTTCCGCCGACGCTGCCAAGGAGTACCTGTGGTCGCTCGAGAAGTACGAGGAGTCAGTTAAGACAGGGAATAACCCTACAGCTATCGACCTTCTGGAGAAATCCATCATTGCTAATATTGCTGACGAAGTTCAGGTAAGTATCGTTAATCCCCATGTCGAGATTAAGGTATTTAAGATCTTTAATTGATCCATAATTATAAATTAGTATTGAGAATTGTATTATAGTATAATCACATTAATGTTTTTAAAGGGAGATGCGTTATGCTGAACATTAGTAAAAGAACTGATGGCAAGAAGCTGACAATTACAGTAGAGGGAAGACTTGATACAACAAGTGCTCCCCAGCTCGAAGAGATTGTAAGAGGTCAGATCGGAGATGCTGAGACTCTTATTTTTGATTTCGAGAAGTTAGACTATATCTCCAGTGCCGGACTTCGTGTTCTTCTCGCAGCACAGAAGATCATGAACAAGCAGGGCAAGATGGTAGTTAAGAACGTCTCTGAGGAAGTTAAGGAGATCTTCGAAGTTACAGGTTTCTGCGATATCCTGACGCTCGAGTGAGGACGCGATGACTCAGACGGATAAGCTTTACATCGATAATACTGACGAGAAAGCTTCAGCCGCCATTGATATGGTCGATGCGTTCCTTGATGGTAAGGATCTCGACCGTAAGAAGAAGATTCACCTACGACTGCTCGCTGAAGAGACTGTCGGAATGGTAAAGGCCATGACCGGAGACTTCGAAGCATTCTTCTGGATGGAAGAAGACAGCGGCGATTACAGAGTTAAGCTCAATCTTAAGACTGAGATGGACAGGGAGAAGAAGGAAGAACTCCTGTCATTATCCACCACAGGTGAGAATACGGCAGCTAAGGGCTTTATGGGGCGCCTTCGTGAAGTTATTGAGAACAGTCTTCTCGATTTTGATAACACCTTGAAGCTCCAGCAGCAGAACGAGGCTAATGTCGGATACAACTATATGGGAATGGGTGTCGTCGGAGACGCTTCGATGGCGGGAACCCCTATCGTATGGTCACTTGCAGGGTATAAGCAGACTCTGGAAGACGGAGAGGAAGCTTGGGATGAGCTCGAGAGATCTATCGTAGCGAGTCTCGCTAAGGACGTAACTATCGGAATCAGGAGCAATGTGGTCGATATGACCATATTGGCAAGATAAATAAAGAGAGGCAGTTGAAATGGACGATATTAAGGAATTGAACATCGAAGCATTACCCGAGAATCTGTCCCAGGTTATGGAGTATGTTGATGGCCGTCTTGAGGCTATTGAGTGTCCGATGAAGATTCAGATGCAGATCGATGTTGCTCTGGAAGAGATATTTATCAACATTGCTAACTATGCTTACAAGCCGGAGACTGGTCCTGCGACAGTTCGTGTCGATGTAACACCGGAGCCTCTTACGGTTACTATTACATTCATGGATCACGGTATTCCTTATGATCCGCTCGCGAAGGAAGATCCCGATATTACGCTTCCTGCTGATGAGCGTGAGATCGGAGGCCTCGGAATCTTCATGACCAAGAAGCTTATGGACGATGTAGTCTATGAGTATAAGGACGGAAGCAATATCCTTAGATTAATTAAGAAGATAGGATAATAATATTAATAATCTTTGATTTTCAATTGTACAAAGTACACATACTTCCACCACCGATTGTGGCAAGAATGTGAAAATCTTTAAACGAAGTGTTAAAAAGCCCTTGTATTATATATACAGGGGCTTTATTATCAAAACATCTTTACCTTTATAGGGGAACTATGCCTTTTTACAGGGGGAATGACATGTTTACAAAGGTTACGAGAAAGAAAAAGTTAGGTTTGATCGCAACAGCACTTTCTGTATCTGTCCTGATGCAGTGGCTGATTATTCCGGAGATTAAATGGGATAGTAATGTTTTGGCTGATGGGGAGACTTTTCCAACGAATTACGATTCCGCGAGTTCGATAAACTACTCGACCATTCTTGGTGGAGCAGTTGAGTATGGTATTGTAGCAGAGTCTGTGATTCAAAATAGCCATATGGAAACGACATTTGCTACCTATTCATTTTTGAATAATCACGAAAACAATGACCCCGATTATATAAATTCCACAGCTCATTTTATAATTGGTTCTTTGGTTGATGGCTCAAACCCTATAGCTTTTGGAAAGACTACAGCATCAGCATTATATATAGAAGCTCCTAGTGCGGTTTTTGGTGCGGGTTTTGATACTGCACAATGCATAGCTAATCATCATTCTGGTAATTTTTATTTCTATGGTGATTATACTAACAAGCCTGTAATACAGGATGTTAATGAAAATGCAAGTTCTAACGTTGAAAGACTTCTTAACAGAATTAATAGCACATCTGACGGTAGGTCATTAACATTAAGCCAAAGATGTGCTCCGGATGCGGGTTATGTACTTAATCCTAATGGAATTAATTGTGATTTCTTTTATGATCAGAATTTCAATCGTATGGATTTGAATAATAATCCATCCAAATTGATAATCGATTTGACGTCGCCGCGTTTTAATAATCAAGTCGTATATATTAATGTAACCAGCGATATGATTCAATTCATGGATAATACAGATGAAACGTGGATTTATAAGAATTCATCCACAATTGTAGTATTCAATATTGAAGATTCTGTTTGCGGGGCTTCGATGACCTTATCGGGACCTAAGTTGTTTGTCGATAAGCCTTTTGGTTCAACGGATTATGATTATAAAAATGGACATACCGAGATTAATGGTTCTGATGCTAATGCTGCTAATGTTCAAGCAGATTATAATCAGAGTCTCATTTGGAATGTAAGAACAACTGGTTCAGTTGATCTTCAAACTATGGGCGGAACAATGCTTTTCCCATATGCTTCATCAGTAAAAGTCGCTGACGGCAACAGTACTGGATGGATTGTTGCTGGTCATACGGTTGATGTTGCTAATGAGTTTCACTTCTTGTATAACGGTACCAGTACAGATGGTCCCGGAATGATCCATTTTGCTTTGCTTAAAGGATTTACTGATGTATTAGGACCTAAGTCTTCAACTGTTCCTATAACTTCAATTGGTATTAACAATGGCGATTATCGTTTTTATTGCCAGGAAGTTGATGGATGGCAGTCAACTACGCCTTATTCAGGAGGATATAATGATAATGATGCTCCTGTTAGTTCTCTGAGTAGTGCTATATTTGATAGTTTACATTTTTATACTGGTACTGCAGAAGATCCGACCAATCATTACTATATCCAGACTCCTGCTTCTGATGCTCAAAATGAATATAATTTTGAGGATTATTATTTCCGTATATGGGAGGATCCCAATACTGGGGTACAGGGAGTAACTAATTCCTCTGGCCACATTGATATTCATTTGCAGGTTCGCGTCGATAAGAATGGTAATTTTCAATATCTCTTCAAATATAAGTCTTATTATGGAAGTAATGAGACAGATGTTTATGAGGATAAAACCGATAACACTGGAAATAATACTTTAGATGGTTTTATCGTAATGAGTGGTGTTCAGTTTGACTTTGGTACTTTCTATAACAAAGCAAACAGATCACTTACAATAACTAAGACTATAACTGGTGACTATGTTGTGCCTGCTGGAGGTAAGACATATCAGTTTTATGTTTACACCGGTGATGGTGACAATAAAACATACTATAATGCTAACGGCACTTCCAATGGATCTACTCCTGTTGCCATTGAGGTAACAGTACCGGAAGGATTAACTACTGCTTCTATCTCGATTCCGAATCTTCCTGATGGAACATATCATGTAGATGAGGTGGCTGCTTCAGCTGAAGTTGCTGGTTACGATCTGGATAGTGGCTCTCATACAACAACTGCTACTATTTCGACAGCTTCTCCAATAGCTCAGGCCAATATTACAAATGACTATACTAAGCAGTATAACCTTGCGGTTACGAAGGTATTATCAGGTAGTGGTGCAAGTAGCATCGACCCTGATGCTGAGTTCGAGTTTACAATCACAAACGGAACACAGTATGTTCAGGCTGACGGCAGTTTAGGCAATGATCCGTATACTTTTAGCGTTAAGGTTGGGGATGAGCTTAAACTTAACGTTCCTGCAGGCAGTTATCAGATAATAGAAGACACAACAGTAGCGGAGAGTTATGCTACTGGTAGTATCGTTTTTGATTCGTCTGTATCCAGAACTACAGTTGATGTTAGTCCTTCTACTCCTTCGTCTCCTGTAACAGGTACATTGGAGAATGTATATAATGATTCTTCAATTGGCACATTAACAATTTCAAAGTCTGTTGAGGGAGCAACATTTGGTTCTTGGGAAACCGTTGAGGTGAGGGTTTCTTATGTCGATGAGACTGATCATACTACTTACTATATTCAATATGATTCCAGTACCGGTGTGTCGACTCCGGTTACTTGGGGGCAGCCTTCTATATACCTTAAAACAGATGGTACTCCGATCAATATAACCGGTTCTTTTGTTACACCTGGAAGAATTTTCACTGTAACTGAGCTTAATCCTGGCGATCATTGGTCTGACACCTATAACGGTTCAACGATATCTTTGAACGGAACAACAATTGCTACAACTACTGCCGGAGATGCTTCTGCCTCAGTTATAACTTCTGATACTAATAACTGTGTTATCACAAATTATTATAATGATGAGTATCCTTCTGTAGGTGATACTGGATCTTTGACAGTAACAAAGACAGCAGATACGACAGCAGCTCCCGGAATCACGATCCCCACGAGCTTTACATTCTATGTAACGAATGCAGCTGGTCAGTAT